>Ga0182030_10000533_pt1 | contig 72269 bp, 59 predicted proteins | sample 812S3MmetaG_FD_121299 | JGI IMG/M metagenome (GOLD analysis project Ga0182030, IMG submission 121299) | Permafrost microbial communities from Stordalen Mire, Sweden - 812S3M metaG (Illumina Assembly) | ecosystem: Environmental > Terrestrial > Soil > Wetlands > Permafrost | place: Sweden...
CGGCCTCCAAAGTCGCGAGAGCATTAGACATCTGGTGTTCCTTTCTGAACGTTATTATACGCTCAGATTCATGGCACAAAAAAAGAAAAAACGCCCAGACGCCACTCCTACGTCGCACACCCTTTGCACAGGGCGAAGCCACGGGTGTGTGCGGCGGATGGTATCCTGAAAACTTGATCCCCTCAATGCTCGTTCGCTTGTCTCTGTTATGCTCCGCAGCAGTTTTGGCGGTAGCTCAACCGAATCCTCTCCTCGACGCCATGTCGCAGGAGTTGACGCGAAACTTCACTGTGTTGAAGCAAAAGGCCGATCCCGCCCCGTACTTTCTGAGCTACGAAATCACCGACACGGAAAGTCACGGCCTTACGGGCACGCTGGGAACAGTGGATGTCAACAACGGCGGCAAGAATCGCACTTTGGACGTATCGATTCGCGTGGGGACGCCACAACTCGACAATTACCACCGCACCGGTGGGAACGCGGGCCAGTTCACATCGGGTTCGGCCGTCACGTACGAAGACAACGTGGATTCCGTCAAGCGGCGATTGTGGCTGGACACCGACCGGGCTTACCGGGCGGCGGCGGAACGGCTGATCCGCATCAGGACCAATACCCAGGTGCGCGTTGCGGCTACGGATGAATCGGGCGATTTCTCAAGTGAGCCGCCTTCCCTGGACGTGGAGAAACTGCCCAAGCTCAAGTTCGATACGGAAGCCTGGACCGAGCGGGCGCGTAAGCTTTCGGCGCGGTTCGGCAACTACCCGAACGTGCTGACGTCACACGTTTCGGTTTCCGCGTTGACGGATTCGCGTTACTTCGTGAATACCGAAGGCTCCCGCATTGCGCACGGGCGCGGCTTTGCGCGAGTGGTCATTTCGGCATCCGGGAAGGCTACCGATGGAACCGACGTGTCGTCTTACGAGACGTTTGAAGCGGTGGATCCGGATGGCTTGCCGGACGACAAGATTCTGATCGCAGCCATAGATAAGGTGGCCAACGACGTGGTGTCGTTGCTGCACGCGCCGGAAGCCGAGCCGTTCGTGGGCCCCGCGATTTTTTCGGGACGCGCCGCCGGCGTGTTCTTCCACGAGATCTTCGGGCACCGCGTGGAAGGCCATCGCCAGAAGGACGAGAGCGAAGGCCAGACGTTTACCAAGAGCGTTGGGACGAAAGTGCTGCCGGATTTCCTGTCGGTGGTTTTCGATCCGACCATGAAGAAGATCGGCGGCGTCGATCTGAATGGCTGGTACGATTTCGACGACGAAGGCGTGAAGGCGCGGCCGGTACTGGCCGTGGACAAGGGCGTGCTGAAGACGTTTCTGATGTCGCGGGCCCCCATTCAGGGCTTCGATCATTCGAACGGGCACGGGCGGCGGCAGCCTGGCCTGGAAGTGGTTTCCCGCCAGTCGAATCTGATTGTGCAGTCGACCAATGCGGTTTCGGATGCGCGGCTGCGGCAAATGCTTATTGAAGAAGCCAAGCGGCAGAACAAGCCCTACGGACTCTATTTCCGCGACATCACCGGCGGCTTTACCACCACCGCGCGCGCCGGCCTGCAGGCCTTCAAAGTGATTCCCGTGATTGTGTACCGGGTCTACACGGACGGGCGTCCGGACGAATTGGTGCGCGGCGCCGACATCGTGGGCACTCCGCTCGCCAGTTTCTCCAAGATTCTGGCCACCTCCGACAAGCCGGAAGTCTTCAACGGATACTGCGGCGCGGAATCGGGCAGCGTGCCCGTCTCAGCCGTGTCGCCGGCGATTCTGGTGTCCGAGATTGAAATCGAAAAGAAAGCCAAGTCCAACGACCGGCCGCCGCTGCTCCCCCAGCCTACGGACATGGAATCGAAGGGAGGCGGGAAATGAAAATCCTCCTGGCGGCGGCTGGTGCGGTGGCTCTGACGGCTGTGGCAATTGCCCAGCCGCCTTCGACGGATGCCATGATTGCGGCCATGCGGGATGAAGCCGTTCGGTCGAGCAAGCTGAACCTGCCCAACATGGAGCCGCCGTACTTTGTGGAGTATGTGTTGGACGAGGCTGAATCGTTCGTTCTGACGGCCAATCTGGGCGGCCTGGTTTCGCGGCGCCGGGATATGTTCCGCGAGCCGGAAGTGCACGTGCGCGTGGGCGACTACAAATTCGATAACACCAATTTCGCAGGGGCGGGCTTTGGGGGCGAGCGCTACGACCTGGAGGCTTTCCCGGTGGAGAATTCCTACCCGGTGCTCCGCCGCTACCTCTGGCTGGAAACGGATTCGGCCTACAAGGCGGCGCTGGAAGCCATCTCGCGGAAGCGAGCGGCCATGCGCAACATCCAACAGGGCGATCAACTGGACGATTTCGCGCACGCCGAGCCGGTGCACTACGTGAAGCCGTTCGGAAAGCTGGCGATCGACGAAGAAGACTGGTCCAACCGCGTGCGGAGCCTGTCCGGAATCTTCGCCAAATATCCGGACGTGGAGAATTCCGAAGTGGATCTGCAATCGGCCGAAGGCGGCTACTACGTGGTGAACTCCGAAGGCACCGAAGTGAAAGCCGTGGAGGACGTCACCTACGTGCGAGCCCGGGCTCAGGCCCAGGCGCCGGACGGCATGACCGTGCGCGATGCGGTGACCTTCCACTCGCTCGAACTGCCGCACATGGCTTCGCAAGCCGAAATGGAGCGCGGCGTCACCGCTCTTGCGGAAAACGTGACGGCGCTGGCCAAGGCGCCCAAAGGCGAGGACTACAGCGGGCCGGTGCTGTTTGAGGGCACGGCCGGCGCGCAGGTGTTTGCGGAAGTGCTGGGTGAGAACCTGGCGCTGGCACGGCGGCCGGCTGGCGGGCGCGGCGGCGCAGCCCCGGCAGGCGATCTGGAAGGCCGGGTAGGAGCCCGCGTGCTGCCCGATTCGTTTGAGGTGGTGGATGATCCTACCCAAAAAGAATGGCGCGGGCGGCCGCTGTTCGGCTCTTATGATGTGGACCGCGAAGGCGTGATACCGAAACCTTTGAAGCTGGTGGAAAAGGGTGTGTTGAAGGGCTTCTTGCTGACGCGCCAGCCGGTCAAGGGCTTCGAAGGCTCGAACGGCCGGGCGCGGCTGCCCGGACCTGGCGCCACCAACTACGCCGCCATCAGCAACCTGTTTGTGAGTTCCAGTGAGACCATGCCGGCCGCGGACATGAAGAAGAAGCTGATTGAGCTGATCGGCTCACGCAGCAAACCCTACGGCATCATCGTCCGCAAGATGGACTTTCCTTCTTCGGCGGCCCTCGAGGAAGTGCGGTCCATCCTGCAGGCGTCACCAGGCGCGGCCCACCCGGTGAGCATGCCGCTGCTGGTGTACAAGGTCTTCCCGGACGGGCATGAAGAGCTGGTGCGCGGGTTGCGGTTCCGTGGATTCACGGCGCGCTCACTGAAAGATATCCTGGCGGCCGGCGATGACCAGACCACCTTCGAATTCCTCGATAGCGAGGCGCCGTTCGCGTTGATCGGGTTCTCGTCTTTCACGGCCGAGGCCTGCGTTGTCGCGCCGTCCATCCTGGTTGACGATCTGGAGTTGCATCCCGTTGAGGAAGAGCAGCCCAAGCTGCCGCTGGTGCCGGCGCCGGATGTGAAGCGGTAACGCGGCTGTGCGCCTCCTTGGCCGGTATGTATTCCGCGAAATCCTGACCAGCTCCGTGCTTGGCACGCTGCTGGCCAGCTTCGTGATGTTTCTCCACGCGGCCGAACCGCTGTTCAAACTGCTGGTGGAAAACAACGCCGGGCCGAAAATCACGCTGCGGCTGCTGGCGCTTTCCATGCCGCCAGTGCTGCCGTTTACCATTCCGTTCGGCGTGTTGATCGGAATTCTGGTGGGGTTGGGAAGGATGGCGGCCGACGGAGAAATTGTCGCGATGCGCGCCGCCGGCGTCTCCAGCCGCAAAGTGATTCTGCCGGTGCTGCTCTTCGCGGCCATTGGCATGGGACTTGCCGCATGGGCCTCGCTGCGCCTGACGCCTTACTCCATCAACGAGAGTACCCGTCTGGTGAACGAACTGGCGGCCAACCGGCTGACCGCGGAGATTCCCTCGCGCTTCTTTGTGGAGGATTTTCCCAACAAGATTCTCTACGTCGACGAAGTGGGAATGACGCCTCCCGGCGCGCCCACCAAGTGGCGCGGCGTGTTCATCGCCGACATCACGCCGCCGGATCAACGGAAGAAAGGCATTGGCGATAAGGCCGATGGCCCCATGATCACCACTGCCCAGGAAGCCATAGCGGTATCGCAGCCCAAGGAAAACCGCATCCAGGTGGATTTGCGCAAAATGGCCCAGCATGAAATGGGCAAAGACCTCATCTCACACAATTACGCGGCGCCGCAGGCCACCGAACAACTGCAGGGGAAGGCGCCGGAACAAGTCGCGCTGCGGCCGCGGGCCATGAGCACGCGGCAACTGGTTCGCTACGACGGACCGGACAAGATTGAGGCAGCCATCGAACTGGAACAAAGATTCGCGCTCCCGGTGGCCTGCATCATGCTCGCGCTGGTGGGCATTCCGCTGGGCGCGGCAACCCGCAAGGGCGGCAAATCGGCGTCCTATGTGATCGCCGTGTTTCTGGGGTTCTTCTGCTACTACCTTTCCTCAGTGGCCCTGGTGAATGTGGCCAAACAGCGAAGCCTGCCCGTGCCGGTGGCCATCTGGCTTCCGGATCTGGCGTTTGGAATTGCCGGCGTCATCTTTCTGGTGCGCATGGAGTGGCCCGGCGATCGCGATCTCACCTCCAGCCTCACCGCCGCCTTCGCGCGTCTGTTCGGGTGGTTGAAGCCGCGCACCGTCATCGGCGGGGAGAGATCGCGCTATTGGCGGATCCCACTGCTGCCCCAGATTGTAGACACTTACATTCTGAGCAACTTTCTGTTTTACCTGGTGATCGTGCTGGCCGCGTTCATCTCCATGGTTCTGATGTTCAATTTTTTTGAGCTCACCGGAAGCATGATCCAGCACAGCATCACGCTGCGGACCATGTTCACCTACCTGTTTTTCCTGACGCCCATGCTGGTCTACCAGTACATGCCCATCTGCGTGCTGGTGGCTGTGCTGGTCAACCTGGCGGTGTTGAGCAAGCAGAATGAAGTGACCGCGTTCAAAGCCTGCGGAGTCAGCCTCTACCGCATGGCCCTCCCCATTCTGCTGGCCAGCACGCTGCTCACCGGCGGCCTTTTCGCGTTCGATTTCTATTTCGTACCCGACGCCAACCGCCGGCAGGACAAACTGCGCGACAAGATCAAGGGAAGGCCGGCGCAAACCTATTACCGTCCGGATAACAAGTGGACCATGGGAAAGGGCTTCCACATTTACCATTACCTGGCCTTCGATCCCAACGAGACCGTCATGGTGGGAGTGAATGTTTACGAACTGCAGCCGAACACCTTTCAGATGGTGCGTGAAATTCAGGCGGACCGCGCGCGCTGGAACGCTGGAGCCGGAACCTGGATCTTCGAAAACGGATGGCGCAGCGATTTTACGAGCGACACCGACTGCACTCGCACGGCTTTTCAAATTACCACTTTCCCTGAACTCACCGAGGCGCCCGGATATTTTCTGAAGGAGTATCTGCTGGATACCCAGATGAACTTCGTGCAGCTGGATCGATACATCCGTGACCTTCGCGACAGCGGCTACGGACACGACACGGTCGGTTATGAGGTGAAGCTCTTCGACAAATTCTCCAAGCCGCTTTTCGCGCTGATCATGGCAATGATCGCCATTCCGTTCGGCTTTCTGGTGGGCAACCGCGGCGCCATGACGGGCATTGGGTTGAGCATCGCCATTGCGCTGCTATACATTGGCATCTCAACTCTGTTCGACAAGCTCGGCGAATTGAGCCAGTTGCCGCCGGCCATGGCCGCCTGGACCCCGGACGCGGTGTTCGCCCTGGCCGGAATGTATTTTCTGCTGCGGATGAGGAGCTGACCGGGCCCGGCAGGCTGCTATCTTGGGTAGGACATGTTGACGGCTTGTTGATAATTGCCGCATAATAACTACTTCCAACGTACGAAATGCCACGCATACCAGCTATGCTGGATGTATACCTTATGAATCTGCGATGAAAAGACTCTTTTTGCCGGCAATCGTCGCGGGGCTTTTGGCGCACGGCCAGTTTGCGGCCGGCCAAGCCACCCGGAGCAGCGCCTCCGGGAGCACCAAGGCCGCTACCACTACCAAGAAAAAAGTGGTCAAGAAGACTGCCGTCAGAAAGCCCCCACCCGTCGATCCGACCGAAGGCGACAACGTGGATGGCGACGACCTGGAGGTGCGGCGCGCGGCGGTGAGCGCGCTCGGCACCACCAACGGCAGCGTTCTGGTGGTGGACCCGAACAGCGGGCGGGTGTTGACCATGGTCAACCAGAAGCTAGGTTTGAAAGCCGGCTTCACCCCATGCTCCACCATCAAGCTGGTTACTGCTTTGGCCGCATTGAGTGAGCACGTAGTGGAGCGCGACACCGTCATCCACCTCAGCCGGGTTGCCAGCTTTACTCTCACTACGGCGCTGGCCCACTCGAACAATCCGTATTTTGCAACCCTGGGTAACCGGCTTGGCTATGATCGCGTGGCGCATTACGCCCAAATGCTGGGGCTCGGTGAGAAAGCCGGTCTGGACATCCCCGGCGAGCAATCCGGGACCATCGTCCCCGAACCTCCAAAATACGGTGGGGTCGGTTTGATGACCAGTTTCGGAGAAGGTTTCCTGGTGACTCCGCTGGAATTGGGCGCCATGTTGGGAGCCATTGCCAACGGCGGTACGCTTTACTACCTGCAATATCCGCGCAAAACCGCTGAAGTCGAAAACTTTACTCCGAAGGTGAAGCGGCCTCTGGAACTTGCTCCGAATGGCATCGCCGATATCAAAGTGGGCATGCGTGGCGCCGTGGACTTCGGCACCGCGCGCCGCGCGGGGTACGATTCCAACGAGCCGATTCTTGGCAAAACAGGAACCTGTACGGATTTCAGCTCTTCCAGTCACATGGGCTGGTTCGGTTCATTCAACGACGTGGGCAGGCATCAATTGGTGGTGGTGGTGATGCTCGCAGCCATCAACAAGTCGGTGAGCGGGCCCATTGCAGCCGGTGTGGCGGGCGCGATTTATCGCAGCCTCTCTGAGCAACATTACTTCAGCGCCGAGGTGGGCGAAGTCAAACCGACCTTGCCCCAACTGATCGTGACGAAACCCTGTTGCGACCGATAGTGCACGCGGGCTGGCAGTCCACTGGCCGCCGATAAACACCGATTAACGCGGATAAGTGCGAAGGACCTATCCGCTCATACTCTTCTATCTTCTGTCTTCTGCCTTCTAACTCCGCGCTTCGGTCTTCTCAAACTTCTCCGCGCATTCCTGGGAGCAGAAGTATACCGTTTCCCCTTTCACCGTTCGAGTGATCGCGCTCCCTGTCGATACGTATGTGCCGCACACCGGGTCCTTCTTCAACACACCCGCGGTCGGCGCAGATTGCTGCTGCCGCGTCCCAGCCCGACGAACAGGCGGACGCAAGGCGGCAAAGACACTCCGCAACAGGGAGCGCACAAGCAGAAAGATCAGGAGGGGGAGCAGTAACTCGCGAAGGATGACTGAAAACATTCAATCGGGGCGGAAATTTGTGACTCCCGCCCCGGAGAAACTTTCGGCTACTTCTTTTTCTTTTGTGCCGCGGGGTTCTTGTAGTTGGTATCGATGGTGCCGCCCAATTGCGCGATCATGTCCTTGGCGGATTGCGCGTTCTTGCCGTCGGGAACCAGTTGCAGATACTTTTGAAACGCATCAATCGTGCCGGGAGGAGCAGTAATCTTACCATCCGAGCTGACCGAAGCTTGCGCGGCGAGTGATAGCCCGTACTGATAATACGCTTCGCAGTTCTTGGGATTATCGGGAGCGGAATCAATCGCCATCTTGAATGCGGCGGCAGCCGCTTCGGGCTGGCCGTTGTTGGTCATCAGGGCGCCCAGGTTGAAGTACTTGACGTATGCTGTGGTGGGATCCAAATCAGCCGCCTTCTTCAACTCGGCCTGCATTTCCGGGAATTTCTTCACCTTGGCCAGCGCCAGCGCATAATTGTTGTGTACCGACGCGTCGTCCGGTTTCAGCTCGATGGCCTTGGCATAGGCGTCGATGCCCTTTTGCGCCGTGGCGTCGAACTCCGGACCGGTCTTGGTCCCGGCCAGACCCATATACGCATCGCCTAAATTGGCATAAACCGCGGACTGCGTCTGATCGAGTGTCGCGGCCTTTTCGAGGTTCGTTACGGCGTCGTCGTACTTCTTGTTCTGCAGAGCTTCAAAGCCGGCGTTGAAGGAATCGTTCAGCTCTTTGTTCTTCTTGAATTTCTCGGCGTTCTGGGAGATCTGTTTCTCCATCGCCGCCTTTTGCTCGGGCGTCATCTGGCGCTTTAGATCATCCGACATCTGTCCCGTTTCAAACGCCTTCTGGATCTCCGCGTTGCGTGCCGACGCGGCCGCATCGCTACTCTTCCGCATGTCGAAATCGACCGGCGGATGCTCTCCCAAGGTGGTCTTCACACCGGACACTTTATCGACGATCTTGCCGTCCACTTCGCACGAGATGTCATACATGCCGAGCGGTACACCGGCATGAATATAGTGGCCTTTCTTGTCCGTTTTCGTCTTGGAATCCCACTTGATATCCGTACGATGAAAATAGATCACGGCGCCAGCAACGGGCTTGCCGTCAGTACCTTTGACATCGCCTTCGAGGGTCGCAACCTGAGCATAGGAGACAATCGCCAGGCATACCAGGCCCATGGCGGCAAACGCCGCATTGCGTAAGTTCATAAAACCTCCAACAGAGAGTCGTGCGTATTAAGTTCCAGTATACCGTAATCGTTTTTTTTCGCTATTCCTCGAAGAGCCGAATCTGATCCTGGGATACCGGTGCCGGCTTGCGCTTCTTCAGAGGACTACCCACCACGCCCAGTACCTCCACCGCCATCACCGCCTGGCGGGGTACGAAGACGCGCTGCTGATTGCCGTTAGGGTCGGGAGGAATCACCACGAATCCGTGGTGGTCTAGCTGAAGCAGGTTGTTGGGCAGAATGCCTTCCAGAATCTCGCCGTCGCGAAAGCGGAAGCTGACCCAAAGTCCCGCCATTTTCGGCCGGGTGAGGAAAGTGGACCGCTCCATCTCTCCCCCCGGCTCAAAATCGCGGACAAAAGCGACGGTCTTGATTTCATCATACGGGATGCTGACGACATTGCCCTCTTCTGAAAGCAGTTCTATCCCGGTAGGTTGTAGATAAGAAATGGAGTTAACGTAACCCATGAGGGTCTCGCGCTGGTACCGGCGGACCAGCGCCTTTTTGGTGGTGGAGGCAGCCAAAATTTCCTCTAATACGACAACCATGTTTCAATCATTTAGCGGCTTATTGTATCATTGGCACGATGTCTGGAGTGCGAACAGCAAATCCGGTGGAGTTGCGCGGGCAAATGGCCTCCTATCTGGACTTCTGCCGGATGGAAAAGGGCCTCTCGGCAAACTCCCTGGCATCCTATACTCTTGATTTATCGAAGCTTAATGCCTTCCTCGGCCCAGCCGAACTGACCGGAAACGAAGAATTAGGCCCATACCTGGATCAACTCAGCGAATCCGGCTTGAGTACCCGGTCCATCGCCCGGCACCTGGCCACCCTGCGTGGACTGTACGGCTTTCTGCTGCGCGAGGGGGCCATTCCGAAGGATCCGACTGAGTTTCTCCGGACTCCTAAACAATGGCATAACATACCTAAATTCTTAAACTTGCAAGAAATCGACACAATTATAAGAGCGGCCGACCTAAAGCGCCCAACCGGGTTGCGGGACCGCGCCATGATGGAAATGCTCTACGCTACAGGGTTGCGCGTCTCCGAGTTGTGCCGCCTGGGAATGAGCGATCTGAACGCGGACCTGGGTGTGGTGCGGACCACCGGCAAGGGTAACAAGCAGCGGTTGGTGCCAGTGGGCCGGGAAGCCATCGAAGCCGTAGTTTCCTACCTGCGGGATGCCCGGGGACTACTGCTGAAGGGCCGGGCGAGCCGCTATTTGTTTGTGACGGCGCGTGGGGGATGCTTGACGCGCCAGGCTTTTTGGAAATTGCTGGCGGGATACGGGCGGAAGGCCGGCATTTTTCGGGGCCTGACGCCGCACGTTTTGCGGCATAGCTTTGCGACGCATCTGCTGGAGGGTGGAGCAGACCTGCGGAGCGTACAGGTCATGCTCGGACACTCTGATATTTCGACCACCCAGATTTACACCCACGTCATGCGGTCGAGACTTCGGCAAACCATTGAGGAACACCATCCCAGGAGCTAAGCGGAGCCACGCGGGCCGCTAACACCTGGCGAATCGAGAACGCACGCAATGAGCGATTACATCTACATGCTGGAAAGCCACCTGAACCCGGACCAGAACCGGGTGGTGGAAGAAGTTCAAGAGGCGGCTGGCCACGCGAACGTGAATCTGTTCCTGACAGGCGGCGCGATGCGCGACATGCTCGCGGGATTCCGCATTCGCGACCTGGATTTCGTCGTCGAAGGCAACGCCCTGAAAGTCGCCAAGAGCCTTTGTGAAAAGGCCGGGGCGAAATTGGTTTCCTCCGACGAAGTGCGCAAGAGCGCTGAACTGGTCTTCCCGAGCGGCGCCACCGCGCAGATCGGTATGTCCCGGCAGGAAAAATACGCGCGGACCGGGGCCAAACCCCAGGTCACGGCGGCCACCATCCAGGAAGATCTGCGCGGACGCGACTTCACGTGCAACGCGATTGCCCTGTCGCTGAACCGGACATCGCGGGGATTGTTGCTGGACCCGATGAATGGTCTGGCGGATATCGAGCGCCGCGAACTGCGGGCCATCAGCACGTATGGCTTCTACGACGATCCCTCGCGATTGCTGCGCCTGGTGCGCTTCTCCGTGAGGCTGGGCTTCACCGTCGAAGAACGCACCAGGATGCAGGTATCGAACGCGCGCGAAGCGGAAGTGGAGAAGCAGATTCCGGCGCGCACCTTGGGTGAGGAACTCAAGCGGACCGCGTCGGAAGACAGTCCCTCGGAAGTATTGAAAGGGCTCGAAGAAGCTGGCTTGCTGGTATTGTCCTCGCCGGCGCTGACAGGCCCCAAACTGAACCTGCCGGGCATCGTGAAATTCGAAAAAAACTGCAAGCTGCTGCAAGACGATACCACTACCCGCGCCGCACGGCTGGGCCCGTTCTTGTACGTCCTAACAGAGAAGCTGACCGCCAAGGAAAAGCAGGCGTTGATTAAGGCAGCGGATCTGCGGAAGCCCGAATTGGAGCAATGGCAGAAACTGGAAGGCCGCGCCAAGAAACTGGAGACCGCCCTGCGCGCAGCCCGCATCAAGAAGGCCTCCCAGGTTTACGCCATCATGTCGGTGGCGCCGGCGGAAGAAATCCTCTTCCAGTTGTACCACTCGCCGCTGAAGCCGGTGCAGGAACGGATGCGGAACTACTACTCGAAGTACCTGCCGCTTCTGCAGGAGATCACGCCGGAAGAATGGGGGACGGTGGAAGGTAAACTGGGCACGCCGAAATACAAGAAGGCGCGCGAGGAGTTCATTGCCTACCGCCTGGACCGCAGAGTCAAGAAACCGCCGGTTCCGGAAGAAGTGCCGCCGGCGCCGGCCGGGCCACCGCCCAGTTCGTGGACCACGCCGGAGACGGCTCTGGCACGCCGCGGGCGTCAGGGTTAGCGCACAAGCGCCCTGGCTGTAAAGGATGAAGCGCCTGAAGTGGGGCATGCGTAAGCTTGCCCTGCAATCCCCAGGTTGCACGCGCCTCCCGCCCCGCCGGATCCCCTTAGGCCGCCGCTTCCTGCGGCCGCAGATGCAGCGCTTCCAGCACGCCTTTCCACTTTCTCAAAATTAGTTCGGTCAGGTTCAGCAGGATTGCCAGCGCCAGCAGCAGCGGCCATAGCTCCATGCTGGCGCGCACGGAGCGGTTCCCCGCATCGAACAGCTGTCGCGGCGTGGGGTTGAACCGGCCGCCCGTCGAAGCCGCCACCTGCCGCAGTAGTTCAACATTGTTGCCGTACTCCATCATCTCTTCCTCCTGCCGGTAGAAACCCACTTCCGGAAATGCGCGGGAATCTGCCACCGGCCGCACGCGGAACAACCCCTGGTTGGCTCCGATCGCCAGACGGCCGCGGTAGTGCCCGGCAGCCACCTTCGCCACCTTCAGCGGAGCCTGAAAACCAGCCGGCCCCAGCGCGTAGATATCAGGAATCGTGGTGGGCTCCGGCAGGTTATGCGACAGGCGATAGTCGATCACCAGTTCGTTCGAAGCGCGGTCGAAATCGGCGGTGGTCTCGCTTGAAGGAGCGTGCGGCAGCAGGTCGCGGAAGATATTCGCCCACAGCCGGTCGAAACCGGGCCAGGTGAGCCAGTTGGCGGCCCAGCGGTCTTTGGCGTCGGACGCGAAGACCACCGCGCGGCCTAGTCCGTATTGCCAGCGGACCAGCAGCGGGTCTTCTTTGTCGGCAGTCAGAATTACGTCGGACGTGGGTCGCGGCTGGAAGCGGACGTAACCGCGCAGAGTGGGGACGGTGTCCATTCCGACGCCGTCCAGGATTTCGGCCGGCTTCAGGACCACCGGCGTGATGGGCTTCTCCACCGCTGTGGAGCCGGTGTGTTCCTCCACGTCGCGGAGCAGAATCTGTTCCAGGCCGGAGGGATCGTTTAGAAAATAGGACTTGCCGCCGGCCGCCTCCGCCACTTTTTCGAGGAACGCCCGGTTGACGTCCTGGCCGAGCCCCACCGTGGAAATAGTGACGTGATTCTGGGTGGCTTCCCTGGTGAGGTTGAACGTGTCGCCTTCTTCAGAGATTCCGTCCGTCAGCAGCACGATGTGCTTGTACGCCGCCGTCTGCGGAAGAATGCGCTGGTAGGCTTCCGTCAAGGCCGGCGCAATCTGCGTGCCTCCATCGGGCGTGATGCCGGCAATCTGCCGTTTGATGGCAGCCTTGTCTTCAGCCTTACGCAGGTTCACCGCCCACTGAAATGAGTTGTCGAAGATCAGCACGCCCACTGAATCGATGGGGCGCAGGTTTTCCACCACGCCGATGGCGGCCAGCCGGGCCAGCTCGATCTTGCGGCCTTCCATGGAACTGGATTTGTCGATGATCAGCACCACCGCGGTGCCTTCCGGAGATCGCGGCGGCGCGATTTTGGCGGGAAGAGTACGCTCCAGCGCATCGTCCGGCGCGCCTTTCTTATCGACATAAATATTTCGCTCACCGGCGATCCAGGCCAGTCCCCCACCGGCTTTCACGTATTCCTCAAGAGCTGTTTTCCGCGGTCCCGGTATGGATTCCATGTCCCAGTTGTTGATCACAATCAGCTGATAATCGTCCAGCTTATCGGGAACGCCGGCCGCGGCCCGGTCCACCTGGAACTGGTTGGCTTCGAGCGTGCGAACAATATGCTGTTCGCTCTCCGGCGGGTCGTGGGAGACCAGCAGGGCGCGCGGATGCCGCAGCGTAACGGCATCTTCGAAGCGCGTTTCCCCCAGCGAAGGAGCGGAAATCCTGGCGGCGAACGCGATGGCGCCGATGGAATTAATGGTTGCCTGCAGGCGCAGGTGGTTCACACCGGGGCTCAGTTGCACTTGCGCCGCGCCGATGGATTTTCCTTCGGCGGTCATCTCCACGGAAGCCGGAGCGGCGCGCGGGGATTCCAGCGTCACGTCCACCGGGAAGCGCTCACCGCTGAAGACCTGGCCCGGGAATCCCACGGATTCGAGCAGCAGTCCCGGTTTGGGATGGCCCGCCAGCGCCACCGTGTCGATGGGGATTCCGAGTTGCTGCGCCTGCCAGATGCCTCGATTCACCGAGCCAAGATTCTGATTGCCGTCCGAAATCAACAACAGGCGGGGCACCATGCCGGCGGGCAGCGCAGCCGCGCCGTCGCGAATGGCGGCTTCCAGATTGGTGCCGCGTCCCGGCGCCGCGGCGGTGTGCCGCAGTTGCCAGTTGTCCTTGACGTGTTCCTCCACCGCCGCGCTTCGCGTAACGCGGGCGAACGGAATGACCCGCAGCCAGTGGCGTCCTCTGGCGTTTTCCAGTTTGTCGGCCAGGGCCGATTCGTTCTTCAGATCCTGCGCCGTGACAGACGCCGAAGTGTCGGCCAGTAAAACCACCGCGACCTTGGATTGGTACACCGTGAGCTGGGGTTCGGAAAGAGCCAGCAGAACGCAGAGAAAAACTCCGGCTTTGAGAAGCAAAGCGCTACGGCGCGCCGAGAGACGCCATTCCCAGGCGGCCCACGCCAGCGGCAGCAAGGCCAACAGCAGAGCCAGCGGGTGCGCGAAGCTCATCGCGGCGCCTCCTCGTGAACCGGCTCTTCATGGCGCACGGCCGGACGCCCAGCGAACCGCGCCAGCCGGAAGCGGCCGAAGAAAAACCACTCCGTCAGCAGACCCGCGGCGCCTAGCAGCGCCAGCCAGGGCCACACGTCGAAAGCAGAATTCAACACGGGAAGAAAGCGCGGGATGCCACGGCGCGCGTCAGTGGGCGGGTCCCACCACGTATCGGCCAGTTGCGGCAGAGTCAGCGAGTAGATGTATTCGGAATCGCCCGCCACCACGCGCGCGGAACCGGGAGCGCCGGCGAAAAATTCCAGGGCGCGTTCGTGAAGCGTAAAAGGCAGCGCAGTGCCGTCCTCGGCCGTCACCTTCACGGCGGCAGCCGCCACATCCTGATCGAGAACCAGTTTCACCGTGCCTACCGTGGCGGCGGCCACTTCGGAACGGCGGAAGACGTCCGGAGACAACCAGCGCAGCAGGTTGGCAAACAGAAGCGGTGTTGCCAGTTCGTAGCGCATGGCGGAGAGTGCCGGATGGAAACCCAGCACGATGATTTTCGGATGGCCGCCGCGCGCCACAATCACCGGGCCGGCCTGCACTTCGCCGATTTTGATGTCGTCCGCGGTTGTCTCGAACACGGAAGCGGAATCGAGTTTGAAATCACGCGTGCGCAGCCCGGCGGCGGCCGGATTGGTGGCGTCCCAACGGGCGAAAGGAGCTTGTTGGACCGTTTCTTTCACGGGGATGGGCGAACCCTGCGCCGGTGGATCGATCCAGATTGAATCGGCCGTGGGCCGCTGCGGCGGGATGAACCGGTCCAGAATCACCAGGCCCGAATCGTTCGCGCGGTACTCCGCCGGAGTGCGGTATACGGCCGCCAGGCGCGCGCCGGATGAGAGCACGGGCTTCAGTAGTTCGGGTTGGGCGGAGTAGACCGTAACCGCGAGCGTGGGCAGCCCGGGGAGTTCCAGATCGGCCTGGTCGTCTGCCGGAAACGCATCATGCGGCGTGAGCGTGACTCCCAGAATGCCGGCGGCGGCCGTGCGGTACTGGAAGGCCGCCTCGCCATCCGCGCCCGGCGGCAGCAGCAACTGAGAGGAACCGGCGGCAGTGCGGACGGCGGCGTTCGGTGGTCCGTAATTCAGTGTGAGCGTGACGTTGCGCGGGCGGGAGCCGTAGTTGTGGGCGGAGACGTAGATCTCCCACAGATCCGGGTCTGTGGCGGAGCGCCGCATGCCGATTTTCCGCAAGCCGGCGTTTTCAATGTTGTCAGGGACCAGCAGCAGGCGCACATTGCGAGGTGGCGCCGCTGCCGCCGGGTCGTGCTCCAGAGTGCGTCCCGGGCCAATGTACGCGATTTCGCCGGGACGCCGTCCCGTCTGCGACTGGACATGCCGCGCGAAGGCCAGCGCCTGATCCAGATTCAGGGCCGTGAAGCCTGGTTGGGATCCCAGTATCGCGCCGTCGACAATGTTCCGGTCCGGCTCGAAGGAAGTGGCGGGCGTGGCCAGAGAATCGGCGCGCACCAGCATCACGCGATCTCCGGAAGGCAGCGCGCGCAGATACTGCCGTGCCGACTGGCGCGCCAGATCCATCAGCGTGCCCTTGCCGGACCGCGCCGCCATCCAGGCGGACGTGTCGAGCACCATCACGTGGTCGCGGCCGGCTTCCGCCGGAGCGCCAAACCGCAGTTGCGCAATCGCCAGCAGAAGGAGTGCCATGGAAACCAGGTGCAGGATCAGCGACCAGGGCTGCTGCACGCGGCGCCGTCGCGCCGCCACGGCCGGTTGTGCCGCAGCCACCCAGAAACGCAATGTGGAGACGATTTGTTTGCGCCGGGACCGATCCAGCAGATAGAGCGCGATCGAGACCGCGGAGATGGAACCGAACAGCGCCGCGAACTGGAAGAAGGAAAGACCTAGAAAATACATCTCGCCTCGCAGTCTTCCGAAAGGCGATTGCTCAAGCGATCCCCCGCATGCGCACCAGGTCGCCGAAAATCACAGAGTCGATCGGCTGAGATGTCGAAATGCCCGCATAGCGTCCGCCGCTGCGATGGGCCATGGTCTGGACTGTGCCGGCGTATTCGTCGAACGAACGCGTATACCGCTCGCGCGCCTGGTCGTCGAAATCCAGCTTGAGGGCCGCGCCGGATTCGGCGTCGCGCAACTCCAGTTCGCCGGTCCACGGCGGCGTGCGGTCTTCGGCGGACCACACTTGTAGAAGCATCAATTCGTGGCCGTAATCGGATAGATACTGGAGGGCGCGTTCGCAGCCGGAGTCGTCCAGGAAATCGGAAATCACAATCACCAGTCCGCGCTGCGAATAGGAAGAAATAAATTCCCGGATGACGGCCAGATAATCGGTGGCGCCACCTGCCTCCATGGCGGAGATGCTGTCCATCACGGCGGGGAACCGGTGGCGGCCCCCGCTCGAAAGAATCCGGTGACCCAGGCGGTTGGAGAAGCCGTTGATCTCCACGGAATCCAGGCGGACCAGCCCGACATAGCAGAGCGCGGCAGCCAGTTTCCTGGCGTACGTGAATTTCTCGCCGCCGTACGTGGTCATGGACGTGGAAAGGTCCAGCAGCATGCGCACGGGTACGTGCGGCTCCACCTGAAACATTTTCAGGAACATCTTCTCCAGCCGGAGATAGGCGCGCCAGTTGACCGCGCGCAAATCATCACCGTGGTGGAAATTACGGTGGTCCAGAAACTCCTGGCCCGACCCGGGGAAACGGGACGCGTTGTGGCCCCCCACCAGCCCGGCAAAGGACTTTTGCCAGTGGATGGTGAGGCGTTCGAGTTTTTCCAGGAATTCCCGGTCTAGCAACGGGCCCGTGGACATACAATTCCTACGCGGCGGTGGACTGCGCGGTTACGGATTGCAGAATCTCTGAGAGAATCGAGTCCGGTGTCTGGCCGTCTGCATGGGCGTCGAAATTCAGGATGATGCGATGCCGCAGCACCGAAGCCGCCACCGCGTGAATGTCCTCCGTCGAGAGGTGAACCCGTCCGCGGAAAAGCGCCCGCACCCGCCCGCATTCCACCAGCGCCTGCGCGCCGCGCGGCGAACTGCCATAGCGGATGTACTTGCGCGCCAGCGGATGCGCCTCCGGGCGGTCGGCCTGCGTGGCCATCACAATCTGGATCGCGTATTCCTGTACGTGGGGCGCAACCAGCACTTCGCGGCACACCGCCCTCACCTGCAGGATGGAGTCGGCGTCCATCACGGGCACCGGCGCCACCTCTTCCCTTTGTATGGTGCGTTCCACAATGCGGTTGAGTTCGTCGCGCGAGGGGTAGGTGACCAGAATCTTCATCAGAAAGCGATCGAGCTGCGCTTCCGGCAGCGGATACGTGCCTTCCATCTCGATGGGATTTTGCGTGGCCATCACCAGGAACGGCAGTTCCAGTTCATGCGTCACATTGCCGCTGGTGACGGTGCGCTCCTGCATGGCTTCGAGCAGCGCGGATTGCGTCTTCGGTGTCGCACGATTAATTTCATCGGCCAGCACAAGGTTGGAGAAGATCGGGCCATGTTGGAAGCGCAGCGTTTTGCGCCCGTGATCTTCGGTCTCAATCATCATGCTGCCCACAATGTCCGCTGGCATCAGGTCGGGCGTGAATTGGATTCGGGAATACTTCAGTTGAAGAGTCCGTGCCAGTGTGCGGAGAAGGGTGGTCTTACCCAACCCAGGAACGCCTTCGAGCAGCACGTGGCCGCCGGAGAGCAGGCAGATAAGCACGCCTTCGACCACATCGTCCTGGCCAACAATGATCTTGGCAATTTCACGGCGGACGCGGGTGACGCGTTCGACGGCGAGTTGAAGAGAAGCTTCGGAAGGCACTCCGTATATGTTACCGAAAAAAGCGCGAAGGATGATGGACCCCTTACCGGGGAAAGCAACGGCGGGCTATGCCTGGTCGCGAACGCCGGCCTGCTCGCCCATCCGGTGGACCAGGATGCCAAGCACTTCCGACATCTCGAGCAGGGCGCGGCGGGCTTGGTTGGGAGCAGCGGTGCGCGTCAGACGATACCAGGCCTGCATCACCTTGTAGTCCAGAACCAGGATGCGGTCTTCAAAGGAATCGAGTTCCAGTCCCGCGGCATGGTGCAGTAAGTAGGAGAGAATCTGGTAGTCCTTCTGCAGGGCTTTATGCAGCGGATCCAGTTCCATGCTGCCCTTGAGACTCTCCACAACCTGACTAAAGTGGAACCGGGGATCGGCCGGTGAGGTGGCCGGCGCGTCTGAGTTCCTCAGCAGCAGGATGCAGCTATACCGGAACCAGTAGCTGAAAAGGACTACTGAAAACACGATGATGAGAACGCTAGCAAGCATTAATTTTGGATCAGCCAAACGCCAGATCGTCGAGTACTAGACCAGCCATGACGAGTCTACCATCGCTATCCCTGGTTAGCAAGAGTATTTTCACCTTAAGTTAACCGAATCGGGGATTTCTCGTTATATCTATAGGGATTTCCCTTGAATGGCCTCGTGAAGTACTGGGACGTTTCTACTAGGACGATAAAGCACAGGCTCCGGGCTCGCGTTGGCGGTCAATCAATCCAGTGACTCGGGTAGCGCCCCCTCAGGCGGGTGCGACCAGCACCGTAATCCGCCCTGGCCCATGGACTCCGCGAACCAGAATCTGTTCGATGTCGGCCGTGCGGCTGGGACCCGTAATCAGAACCATCGAACTGCTTTGCTCCCCCGGGTGGGGAAGGATCGAAAAAAGCTCATCCAGCCCGCTCAGGATGCGGTCGCGCGGCACCACGGCGATGTGCTCGGGCGGCAGCAGGGAAATCATGCGCGCTTCCGCCGGGCTCGAGAGCAGCACCAGAGTTCCGGTGTCGGCCAGGGCGTAATCGGCGCTGGTGATTCCGATATCGGCAGTCGCACAGGCGTGGCGAAGTTGCTCGCGGTCGGTGATGCCGCTTTCGACGCCCGGCAATCCGGTGATTCCGCAAGCTGCCAGGTAAGGCGAATTCGAAGCGATGGCGCTCTTGCCCGCCATCGCAGCGGCGATATAAGTGCGGGGATCGGACGTTTCCACGGCCGTGCCTGCCAGCTCTTCCACCCGCAGCAGCAGCGAAGCCACTCGGGCATCGAGCGAGATCTCCGGGATGCGGATGCGGGCGGGCGGCGGATCCGGTATGGGCTGCGAGGGGCTGCGGCCCAGGGCTGTGCGGACGCGGTGCAGAATGTAATCGCGAGCCATCAGCGGCGCCTCCACCTTTCGCGGAAACTGCGGCCAGGCAGCGGCGGCAGGTCGCGCTGGCTGGTCCAGGCCGCGAGCGGTCCTAATTGCAGCGAGCGCATTCCCGCCGTGCGGAGCAGCTTTCCCGCCATTTCATACACACGCGGGTGCGTCATCATCCACGCGAAAGCCCGGAAGGAAAGCTTTTCCAGCCGGTTCTGCTTGTCGCGGGTTTCGGCTTTCTTGACGTCCGAGCGGAGTTCCAGCAGGATCTTGGGGATATCGATCTTAACCGGGCAAACTTCGCCGCATGCGCCGCACAGGCTGGATGCGAAGGGCAGCGCGGGTTCCTGCTGCACGCCCATGAATTGCGGCGTCAGAATGGCGCCGATGGGACCCGAGTAAACCCACGGGAAAGCATGGCCGCCGATTCTGCGGTAGACCGGGCAGGTGTTCAGGCAGGCGCCGCAGCGAATGCAGAAAAGCGACTGCCGCTTTCGCTTGTCGGGCAGCAGCCGCGTGCGCCCATTATCCAGAAGAACAACGTAGAACTCCTCGGGGCCGTCGATCTCGCCGCTGCGGCGCGGGCCGCTCAGGAAAGAAGTGTAGACCGAGAGCAGTTGTCCGGTGGCGCTGCGGGCCAGCAGTTTGAGGAAGGTGGCCAGATCCTGGGCGCGCGGGATTACTTTTTCGATTCCCGCGATGGCCACGTGAATCCTGGGCGCGGAAGTAGTCAGGCGCGCGTTGCCTTCGTTCTCCACAATCACCACCGCGCCCGAGTCGGCCACCAGAAAGTTGGCTCCGCTGATGCCGATGTCCGCGTTCAGAAATTTCTCGCGCAGGATGGAACGCGCCATCGCCGTCTGCTTTTCGATGACGATTTCGTTGGGGACATTCAAACGCCGCGTGAAGACTTCGGCCACGTCGTAGCGCGTCATGTGGAGCGCCGGGGCCACAATGTGATAAGGCCGCTGGTGGGCCAGCTGCAGGATGTACTCCCCCAGATCGGTTTCCACGGATTCCAGTCCGTGGTGCTCCAGGCGCTCGTTCAGGTCCACCTCTTCGGTGGTCATGGACTTGGATTTAACAATCAGGTGCGCGCCGCGTTCGCGCGCCAGTCTCAGGACAAAGTCGGAAACCTCGGTGCCGTCTTTGCAATACACCACGTGGCCGCCGCGGGCCGTCACATTGCTTTCAAACAGCTCCAGATAATGATCCAGGTTGTCGATGGCATGCTGCTTGACGGCATTGGCCTGCGTGCGGAGTTCCTGGTAATCGGGAAGTTCGCCCGCGGCGACTGCCTCGGTGCGTTTGTCTTTTAGCCGGCCGGTAGCCGTGAAAATTGCCAGCTGCAGGTTGGCGTTAGCCAGCGTGTCGTGCGCTTTTTGATGGAACTCGGAGGCCATGGAGTCAGCGGGAAGCCAGAATTTCCGCCAGGTGCATGGTGCGGACCTTCGAGCCCGCGCGTGAAAGCGCGCCTTGAATCTGCATCAGGCAGCTGGGGTCCAGAGAAACCACCGTGCGGGCGCCGCTACGCTCAATGGCCTCCACCTTCGTGCGCACCATGGCGCCGGAGAGTTCGGAGAACTTAACGGCGAAAGTGCCGCCGAAGCCGCAGCATTCCTCGGCCGGAGAAAGCTCGCGCAGTTCCAGTCCCCGCACCTGCGCCAGCAGCCGGCGCGGAGCGTCCTTGACGCCCAGCTCGCGCAGCGCGTGGCAGCCGTCGTGGAACGTCACCACATCGCGGAAACGCGCGCCCACGTCTTCCACGCCGGCCACCTGCGTGAGGAACGTGGAGAATTCGAAGACCCGTTGTTCCAAAGCATGCACCCGCGCCAGTGTCTCGGGCTCCTTTTGAAACAGGTCGGCGAAGTGATGCCGGATCATGGCGGTGCATGAGCCGGATGGAATTACGATACACGGCGATCGCTCGAAGGTATCCAGGAAGTGGCGGGCCACCGCGCGCGCTTCAGCCCGGTATCCGGAGTTGTAGGCCGGCTGGCCGCAGCAGGTCTGGTTCTCCGGGAAATCAATCTCAAAGCCAAGGCCTTCGAGCACGTCCGCCATGGCCAATCCCACCCTGGGAAAAAGCTGGTCGACAATACAGGTAACGAACAGCGACACCCGCTGACCCATGGTGAGAGATTGTAGCAGTTTCCGCAATGGCGCGAACGCGCCAGCGGGTCTTCCGGTGCCCCATGAAAGTCTTTTAACCGCCGCGCGCCGCAACTTCTTCCCGCATTCCACATTGAACTGTTCGTAAGCCGTTAGGAAGCACGGCAGCGGTCCGAAAACCAGATTGCTGCATAAGGATATCGGAGGGGCCCGCATCCGGCAACGGTGCGGGCGCAAGTGTTTTGTCGGCAAGGAAATCGGCAAAGGTGGGACAAACGATCGCCTTCTGTCGTCTGTCAGGCGGCGTACTCTACGAAAATGACAGACGACAAAAACCGATATCCCACCTCGAAATTCGCTATCGCCCCACCACCAAGCGGTCCGCCAGAATCGCAGGCAACCCGGCGTCGCGAATCTTTTTCTGCGTCGCCGCGATGTCGTAGGGCGTCCGGTGGTATTCCACAGAGTGGGCTTCGGAATCGTAGATCACCCAGGCGGCACGCGGGTCGCCGTCTCGCGGTTGCCCCACCGAACCAGGGTTGATCATGTATCCGCAATCCCCATCGATGGCCATCGTTTCCATCGTGCTCTGCGGCGAAACCCGGCCGATGGTCTCTACCCTGCCCTGGTTCCAGATGAAGCCGCCCTGCACGTGCGTATGGCCGAAGAAAGCCAGGCGGCATTCCAGATATTCGAAGGCGTGGCTGGCTTCCGTGGCCGCCAGCAGGTATTCGTCCTCATCAAACGGCGACCCGTGAGCGATCTCGAAACCGTCGAGCATCGTCGGGCCCTTGGGCAGGTCCAGCGCGTAGCGCGCCAGTTCCGGCGTCAACGCCTTTTGTGTCCACAGAGCGGCGGCGCGGGCCACCGGGTTGAACCACTCCAGGTCATCCAACCCGGTGCAGGCGCGGTCGTGGTTGCCCCGCACCACCACCGCGCAATGGTCGCGGACCCACTCCACCACCAGGTTCGGATCGGCCGCATAGCCAATCAGGTCGCCGCAGCAGATCGCCTTATCGTATTGGCCCGCGGATTCGCGCGCAACGGCGTCGAGGGCTTCCCAGTTGGCATGCAGGTCGCTGAGGATGAGGTAGCGCACGGGAGCGGAGGGTTATGCCTTTCTCAATTTCAACAGGGAAATCTCCGGCGGCGCACCAATGCGCGCCGGAATGCCGATGGTGCCGATGCCGCGCGTCACGTACTCCGCGGCCGGCCCGGAGCGGTACAAGCCATATACGTAGGGCGTCAGAAAACGCGCCGGATTGATAGATTGATCCAGAATCTCCACTGATACTTGCCCCCCGTGCGTGTGTCCCGCCAGTGTTAAATTGTAGCCTTGCCGCGCCGCCACCGGAAAGACATCCGGATTGTGGGAGAGTAGCACGTTGAATGCCCCGGGGGCGATCAGGCGGTCCGCGCCGCGCAGGTAATGCTGGCGGTCGCCCAGAGATTGATAGTCCACTCCAGCCAGGTTGAGCACGGCGCCGCCGAACCGGAGAGGCGCGGCCTGATGGCGCAGGAATTCCACGCCCAGACGCGCGGCGGCCTGCTGGGTGTAAGCTTCCACTCCCACGAAGCGTTCGTGGTTGCCCAGGCACCCGAAAGTGCCGGCATCGCTCTTCAGGCGCGCCAACTGCGCGATGCACGCATCCAGAGGATCGCCAACCCGCGAAATCAGGTCGCCGGTCATCAGCACCAGGTGCGGCCGCAGGCCGTTCGATGCGTCGATGATGCGGATCAGATCGCGCTCACTGAGAAACGCGCTCAGGTGGATGTCGGACAGGTGCAGAATGCGCAGACCCTCAAGCCCCGCGGGCAGATCGGGCAGCGGCACGTCGAGCTCCCGAACGTGAAAGTCCAGCCTGCCAACCGAAAAGCCATAAGCCAAAGTCACCATTGGCGCCGCGATGAGCGCGCCGGCCGCGGTATTCAGAACGCGCCGGCGGCCTGGGTTGAACTCAGCGTGGAGGCGTTTCTTGGCGGCATGGAGAGCCGCGCGAATCATCAGCACGGAAGCCGCCAGCAGGGCGAACGTCAGCGAAGCGGCCCCCAACAGAGCGGCATGTGGAGACGCCATGGGCAGCCGTCCCAGCACCGATTGCGAATTGTAGGCGCACCCCAGCGCAAAGACCGCGTCGAAGAGCAGAATGCCCGCGTACGCGCCGAGGCGCGCGCCGCCATCGAGCAGGCGCTGCGCCTGGCCCAGCCAGAGCAGCGTGACACGCCACTGAACCAGCACACAGAAGATGAGTACAACGATATCGACCGACGGAATCAAAACCCAGCCCTTCAACCTAAGTCCTATTGTAGGCTGGGAGCCACGCCGCGGTCAGGACGGCAGCGGCCGCGGCAGCCGCGGTTTCCGCTCGCAGAATTTGCGGGCCCAGGGAAACCGCACGCCACCGGGCCTCAAGCGCTGTGCGGCGTTCGTCATCCGTCCAGCCGCCTTCGGGCCCCAGCAGCACCGCGACGCGGTCGCTGCTCGCCGGGTTGGCCGGTAGCGCATGCAGGATCGGAGTGGCATCGGCTTCATCAAGAAAATAACGGTATTCCCCTTCCGGATTGAGCGCCTGGCTAAAACGAAGCGCCGGCAGAATCTCCGGGATGGTGGCGCGGCGGGACTGCTGCGCCGCTTCGCGAGCGATCCGCCGCCAGCGTTCGGCCCGCTTCACCGAAGCTTCCAGCAGACCCTTTTCCGTGCGTCCGGCTTGCACAGGCAGAATCCTCTCCACGCCCAATTCCGTGGCCTTTTCGACGATCCACTCGAAGCGGTCGAACTTAATCAGTGATGCGCACAGCAGGATGCGGACCGGCGGTGAAGGCGTGTCGACGGCTTCCAGCACGCGGAAAAGCACACGGTCGCCGCGCGTTTCCACGATTTCAGCCAGCCACGCGGAATGACCATCGGAGATTTCGTATTGCTGGCCGGGCTGCACGCGCAGGACGCGCGTCAGATGGCGGGCATCTTCCCCACTGAGCGTGGCGGAATCGTCTTGCACGGAATCGACAAAGAATCGGCGGCGGGCCAAGCTACTATTGTATTGGGCTACGCGCCCTTCTTTCTATGATCGCTTTGCTGCGCGGCATTCTCTTGGAAAAACATCCGAACCAGGCCATTGTGGAAGCCGGTGGCGTGGGCTACGACGTTAGTATTCCCGTCTCCACCTTCACCAAACTGCCCGATAAGGGCGTGGAAGTGCGCCTCTATATCCACACCCACGTGCGTGAGGACGCGCTGGCTCTCTATGGCTTCCTGACCGCCGATGAAAAAGCCCTGTTCGAAAAATTAATCGGCGTGAGCGGAATCGGTCCCACTCTGGCGGTGAAAATCCTATCCGGCCTCGCGGCGGTGGACCTGGTGACCTTCATCCGGCGCGGCGAAGTGGAGCGGCTCGTCAAAATCCCGGGCATCGGCAAGAAAACTGCCGAGCGCATGGTGCTGGAGTTGCGCGACAAACTCCCCGCCGTCACCGGCGCCGGACCCGAATCCGCTTCCGTCGAGACACTTTCGCCGGTGGATCAGGACGTGCTTTCGGCGCTGCTGAATCTGGGCTGTGGACGTCCGCAAGCGGAGGCCGCCGTGCGCAAAGCCAAGGCGGCCGGTGGCTTGACGGAGTTCGAGCCGCTGTTTCGCCGGGCCCTGGAATTGGTGCGCTAACAGGTTGCGGAAGAACGAGAACTGGCCGCCGATGAACACCGAGGAACGCAGATAAGTCTTCTTGTTCTTGAGTTTCTTATTCTTATCGGTGTTCATCGGCGGCCATTTGGAAGCCTTTTTCAGCGTCCTCACGAGGGCCTGTGCTAACTTGAAACTTCATGTCTCCCGAGATTTCCGCGCAGGTTTCTCCCTGGCTGCCCGATTCCTGGCGCCAATCGCCTGCCCTGCAGCAGCCCGAATATCCTGACCCCGCGGCGCTCCGCTGCGTCCTTGATGAGTTGCGCGTCCTGCCGCCCTTGGTCACCAGTTGGGAAATCGTGCAATTGCGGCAGCAATTGGCTGAGGCCGCCGCCGGAACGCGCTTCGTCCTGCAAGCCGGCGATTGCGCCGAACGCTTCGCCGCCTGCACTCCCGGCCGCATCACCAACATGCTCAAGGTGCTGCTGCAGATGAGCCTGGTTCTGGTGGTGGGCGCGCAAAAACCGGTCATCCGCATCGGCCGTTTCGCCGGCCAGTATGCCAAGCCTCGCTCCGCCAACGAAGAAACGCGCGACGGCGTCACCCTCCCCAGTTTCCGCGGCGACAACATCAACCGCCCGGAGTTCACTCCTGAAGCTCGCACGCCCGATCCGCAACTGCTGCTGCGCGGCTATGAGCGCTCTGCCCTTACTCTGAATTTCATCCGCTCCCTGGTGAAGAGCGGCTTTGCCGATCTGCACCATCCCGAATACTTCGATCTCGATTGGGTCGAGGATTCTCCGCTGGCGGCCGACTACCACCACCTGGTGGAAACCATCGGCGACGCCCTGCGCTTTATGGAGCACGTGCTGGGCGTGCGCGCCGGCGAGACCGACCGCATCGATTTCTTCACCACCCACGAAGCCCTGCACCTGGATTACGAATCGGCGCAGACGCGCACCGTGCCGCGCCGTCCCGGCTATTTCAACCTCACCACGCATTTTCCGTGGGTCGGTCTGCGCACCAACAGTCCCGCCGGCGCGCACATCGAATTTCTTCGCGGCATCGAAAACCCCGTCGCCATCAAAGTGGGCGATGGCGCCACCCGGGACCACGTCGCGCGCTGGCTCGCCGCGCTCGATCCTCACCGCCAGCCCGGCCGCCTGACGTTGATTCACCGTTTTGGCGCCGGACGCATTCAGGATTCGCTGCCCCGCCTGATTGAAGCCGTGCACGCCGAAGGCGGTCTGCCGGTGTGGATGTGCGACCCCATGCACGGCAACACCCAAACCACCGCCGCGGGCTGGAAGACCCGCAATTTCGCCGACATCATTTCGGAAGTGGAACAGGCCTTCGACATCCACCGCGCCATGGGCCAGACGCTGGGTGGGGTCCACATCGAACTGACAGGAGAAAACGTCACCGAGTGCATCGGCGGCTCCCGCGGCCCCAACGAAGCCGACCTGGCCCGCGCCTACGAATCGGAAGTAGACCCGCGCCTCAACTATGAGCAGTCGCTGGAGCTAGCCTTCCTGATCGCCCGCAAAATGAAGAGCGACGGCAAGTAAGCTCCCAGGCGCAGCCGCGCTATTTCGGATGCTCGACTCCGCGCTTTCTCACCCCAAAGGCGGGAATTGACGCGCAGATCAGCTATTTCTGGCATTCTGGTATTATGGCATTATGGCGATGAGGAAAATGACCTTCAGCGTACCCGAACCGTTGGCTGTGCAGTTCCTGCGCAGGGTTGCCTCACGTGATCGTTCGCGTTTCGTAAGTGAAGCTGTGGCTGCCCGACTGAAAGAGCGCGACGCTGCCTTGATCCGTGCCTGCGAGATTGCGAATCAGGACACGGATGCGGCCGAAATCGAGAGAGAATTTGACGGAATCGGCGACGAAATGTCGGAACCATGGAAATAATCCCGGACCGCGGCGAAATATGGTGGGTTGCGCTCGATCCGACACTCGGTTCGGAAATTCGCAAGACGCGCCCCTGCGTTGTGATTTCGGTAAAGGTGCTCAATGAAAGGCGAAGAACGGTGATTGTTGTTCCACTGTCGAGCTCGCCGAAGGCCAGTCCGCCGATCCTGATCCCGATCTCCTGTGATGGGCGCCCTTCAGTGGCGGTGAGCGATCAGATCCGAGCTGTTGCGAAGGAACGCCTGCGGAGCCGGCTGGGAGTAGTCACAACCGATGAGATGGCGGCACTGGAGGATGGCCTCAAGCAGATCATGCAACTCGGATAACGGGATTGGCGCGGCCTGCTCTCCACGCCAATCCCGGGGACATCCGGCCGGGCTCAGGCCAGGTCGAAGCGATCGAGGTTCATCACCTTGTTCCACGCCGTCACGAAGTCACGCACAAACGTATCTTTCGAATCGCTGCACGCATAGACTTCCGCCAGGGCGCGGAGTTGGGAGTTGGAACCGAACACCAGATCCACCACAGTGCCCGTCCACTTGAGTTCGCCCGTCGCCCGGTCGCAGCCCTCCAATACGCCATCCGATGTGGCTGACTTCCGCCACTTCGTTTTCATGTCGAGCAGGTTGACGAAGAAATCGTTCGTCAAGGTCTCCGGCCGCGCAGTGAATACACCGTGTTTGGATTGGCCGAAGTTTGCACCCAGGGCGCGCATGCCACCAACCAGAACCGTCATCTCCGGAGCGGTCAGGGTCATCAGGTTCGCCCGATCCACCAGCAGCTCAGGCGCCGACGCCTCCTGTCCCTTCCGGACATAGTTGCGGAACCCGTCCGCGACCGGCTCCAGTATGGCGAACGAATGCACATCGGTCTGTTCCTGGGACGCGTCCATGCGGCCCGGCGAGAACGGAACCTTCACGTCGTGCCCAGCCTTCTTCGCGGCTGCCTCCACGGCCGCGCAGCCGCCCAGCACGATGAGGTCGGCCAGCGAGACTTTCTTCCCACCGGACTGCGCGGCGTTGAAATCCTTCTGGACGCCCTCCAGCGCGCGAAGCGCCTTCGCCAGTTCGGCCGGCTGGTGGCCTTCCCAATCCTTTTGCGGCGCCAGGCGAATGCGCGCCCCGTTAGCTCCGCCGCGCTTGTCGGTGCCGCGGAAGGTGGCGGCCGACGCCCAAGCCGTCGTCACCAGCTGCGAGATGGAAAGTCCGGATGCCAGGATCTTGGCCTTCAGAGCAGCCACGTCCTTCTCATCGATCAGTTCATGATCCACAGCGGGAACCGGGTCCTGCCACAGCAAGTGCTCCGCGGGAACCAGCGGGCCAAGGTACCGCGAAACCGGGCCCATATCGCGGTGCGTCAGCTTGAACCAGGCTTTAGCGAACGCGTCGGCGAATTCCCGCGGGTTCTCATGGAAGCGCTTCGAAATCGGCGCATAGTTTGGGTCCAGCCTGAGTGCCAGGTCGGTCGTGAACATAATCGGAGCATGTTTCTTAGACGGATCGTGGGCATCCGGCACGGTGGCCGCCGCCGATGCGTCTTTGGGAGTCCATTGGTGAGCGCCGGCGGGGCTCTTCGAGAGTTCCCATTCATAGCCGAACAGGTTATCGAAATAGTTGTTGTCCCATTGGATGGGGTTGGTGGTCCAGGCGCCCTCCAACCCGCTGGTGATGGCGTCGGCGCCTTTGCCGGTGCCGAAGGTGTTCTTCCAGCCGAAGCCTTGCTCTTCGATGCCGGCAGCCTCGGGTTCGGGCCCGACATACTTGTCCGCATCGGCAGCGCCGTGGGCTTTGCCGAAGGTGTGTCCGCCGGCGATGAGGGCAACGGTCTCTTCGTCATTCATCGCCATGCGGGCGAAGGTCTCGCGGATATCCCTGGCCGCGGCGAGCGGATCCGGTTTGCCGTTGGGCCCTTGGGGATTCACGTAGATGAGACCCATCTGAACGGCGGCGAGAGGATTGGCCAGGTCGCGGTCGCCCGTGTAGCGCTCGTCCGCCAGCCACTTGCCCTCAGGTCCCCAGTAAATGTCTCCCTCCGGTTCCCAGACGTCTTCGCGGCCGCCGCCGAAACCGAATGTCTTGAGCCCCATCGACTCCAACGCGACGTTGCCGGTGAGAATCATCAGGTCGGCCCAGGAAATTTTCCGGCCGTACTTTTGCTTGATCGGCCAGAGCAGCCGGCGTGCCTTGTCGAGGCTGACGTTGTCCGGCCAGCTGTTGAGGGGCGCAAATCGCTGCGTCCCGGCGCCCGCGCCGCCCCGGCCGTCAGCGATGCGGTAGGTGCCTGCGCCATGCCACGCCATACGGACGAAGAGCGGCCCATAGTGGCCGTAATCGGCGGGCCACCAGTCCTGCGATGTGCTCATCAAGGCGTGGAGGTCCTTCACGACGGCATCCAGATCGAGGCTCTTAAACTCCTCGGCGTAGTTGAACGCCGGACCCATCGGGTCGGACAGGGGGGAGTTCTGGTGGAGGATATTCAGGTTCAGTTGATCCGGCCACCAGCCCACGTTTCCCGGGGCCCCGGCCGCTGTGTGGTTGAACGGGCACTTTGTTTCGTTTGGCAAGTTTTGCTCCATAGGTTTCTCTTCCTTTGAAATTATTAATAAAACTGTGATGCACAACGAACTCTTTCCGGCTCTCCATTTCGCGCCATCGCCGCCTGGGGCGCTGGCTGACGCGCGGCATTCATCCGGTATCCTAGCGCCCGCGGCAGTCAACGGGAAGCGTGCCGGCGAGCGCACTTTGCGCAGAGCCCCCGGAAAATGAGTTCGCATTCGCGAACAATCCGCTTGCCGAGGGAACCCGAGGCAGGCCTGCGCACGTCGTACCAGGCAATGTCCTCCACATTGCCGCAGCGGTCGCAGATAAAGTGGTGATGCCGCAAGCCTTTGGCATCGAATCGCGCGGCGCGGCCCTCCACGGCCACTTCACGCACCAAGCCCGCCTTTACCAGGTCCCGCAGATTGTTATAAGTGGTGGCCCGGGAAGAGCGCGGATCCACGCGATTTACCGCTTCGAAAATCTCCGCGGCCGTGGGATGCCTGTTCTGTTCCTTCAGGAACGCCATCACCGCGTAGCGCTGCGGGGTGCACCGCAACCCGCCCTCTTCCAGGGAGCGCTTCATCGCCTCGGCATCCATTTAGTATTTAGACTAAATCCAATCTGATAGTTTGTCAAGACTGATGGCGCCATCGACTGATGGGCCATCGGGATGATGGGCCGGCGCCGGCAGAATCGGTGAGCCGCCCGGGCCCGGCGATGGGATGGCAGGCCACCGGAGGGACCCCGGGTCGGCCGGTGAGCCCTAGAACGTGGTCTTCGTCCCCTGGGTAAGCCCCACTGCATTGCTCAAATCGACTTCGAATGCCGCAATCCGGTTAGCGTCGCCGGTGATGGGGAACACCGCCTTCAGCAAGAAATTCCCGCCCGCCGAGTTTTGGAAATAACTTGAGAAAGCCGCCGAACTGTCGCTCGAGATCGCGCCCGGCGCCAACACACTCCCATTCGCGTCGAAGAACGTGAAAGTCACCGTCCCGGCCGTGCGTGTGTTATCGAAGCCGGCCGCATCTACCTCAATGGCGCCGCTGCCGCGCGTGGCCGCGACCGAGGTCAGATCCACCGCCGCCGGCGCAATCGCGATAGTCCGCTGGTCTGTCTGGTTGCCCAGTTGGGCTGTGATGACCAGGCTGCCGGCGGTTGAGCCGGTTTGAAAGGAGACCGCGGACTGGGTGCCGAAAAGCCCCTGCGCATTCCCCGGGGAAACCGTGAAGGCGGCGCTCCGGCCGCCGCTTGAGAATTGAATGGCCGGGTCCAGCGCGCCCGAGGTGGCCGGCAGAAACGACAGCGTCACCGTCCCGCTTACGCTGGTGGCCGCGGACTGGCTGAAGTTGACGGTCACTGTACCCTGCTGTGCGCTGGCAGCTTGCGCCAACGTCACGGAGAGCTGCGGCGCGGGCAAGGAAGGCGGCGTGCCCGTGCCGCTCAATAAATAAGACCGGCTGCCCACCAGCAGCGTACCATTCGCCGAGCCCGTGTCTGTGGGGCTGAATACCACATCGAACACGGTGTTCTGCGAGGGTTGCAGCACCATCCCGGCCGGGTTCGGTGCGTTCAGCAGAAAACCCGCGCCCGCCGTGGCCAGAGCCGGCACCACCAGCGCCACGTTCGTCTGGTTCACCAGGGCCACATGTTGGGCCGCGGCCGAACCAACCGGTACCGTCCCGAATCCGACCGTCGCGGCGCCCAGGGGTAACGCGCCGCCGCCGGCATTCAGCAGACAGGTCAGTTCCACCGGGACGTTGGCCGTGAGCAGTACGGAGATGCCGGTCGAATCGAGCGACGCGCTATAGCCCCCGGCGCCCGCGGATTGGAACACCACCGTGAAATCCACCGATTGCTGCGGAGACAAGGCCGCCGGCAGGGCCGGGCCGCCCGTCAAGGTGAAGCCGCTGCCGCCCACCGACAGCAAACCCAGCATGGCAGCGGCACTCGAGGTGTTGCGGATGCGGAATTGCGCCGACGCCGCGAGGCCCGGTTCCACCGCGCCGATATCGTACACCGGGCTCACCGGCTGCTCGATCACTCCGTTCACCAGGTAAAGCTGGAATTGTCCCCACACTGCCGGCGCGGATGCCGCCAGCAACCATAGCGCGCGCCCGATCGCGCGATTCATGGCTTGCCCACGGTGATGGTCGGCGTGCCAATCGTGGGCGCGGCCGGCGTAGCCGCTCCGGCTGGATTGCCGCTCTGCCTGCCGGTCAGTAACGCGACGGCCGCCGCCGCGCCACCTGCCGCCACCGCCATCACAATCCACTTCAGCGGGCTCCGCGCAGCCCCCGGTGCTCCCGGCGTTGCCGCCGGCGTGACGGAGGTCACGCCTTTCGCGTTCTTCGGTTCAGAGATGTACTGCGGGCAGATCGCTCCGGCGCGCGCCTGCTCCTTGGCTGCCACAATGCGAATCTGGAACGGTCCGGCCGTGCGGTTCAACAGCAGGCCGCGGAGGCTGGCGCGCCCCTTCGCATCCGTCATCGCCACGTCCGTGCGGAGTTGGTTCGCAAATGTGCCGCCAGGGCCGTCTTCGGGAAGGTGAAAGCTGACGGCCGCTCCTTCCACCGGCTTGCCCGTTTCGTCGGTGATCTCGACGGTCAGCGGCCGCAGGCTGCGCGAGCCGCCAGCATTCACCGCGCCTTCGCCTTCGATCACCTGGATGTGGAGGACGGCCACCTGGCCGGACGCCGGCGATAGCCCGGCGCCGAACCACGCTGCCAGTACAAGAAGTTTTCTCACGGCTGCTATATTGGTGCGCCGGTCAGGCGAATTTTCTCACCAATACTGCAGTTACGTTATCCGGTCCCCCGGCTTGCTTGGCCGCCTCAATCAGTTTCCGGCAGCTTTCTTCGAGCGGCGTACCGTTCCGGCCGCCGCGCAGAATGCCTTCCATCTCAATCTGTTCGATCACTCCGTGCAGCCCGTCGCTGCACATCAGGACCAGCGCGCCGCGGTGCAATTCCACCGAATAGTAGTTGACCGTAAGCGGCGCACTGGCGCCAATCGCCATGGTCAGCACGTGGCGCATGGGATGGTGCCGCAGGCTTTCTTCGTCCAGCCCCAGGGGCCGGCCCACTTCGTTGACCCACGTCTGGTCGTCGGTAATCGCGCGCAGACCGTCGTCGTCGAGCACGTACACGCGGCTGTCACCCACGCTGGCGATGGCAAATCCCTCCCGCAGATCGAGCGCCGCCACCAGCGTGGTTCCCATTCCTTCCAAAGTCGGATCGCTGTGGGCTGCTTCCAGCACGCGGCGGTTGGCTTCTTCCACGGCGCCGATCAGCACCTGCGAATCCAGCCTCCCCGCGCTGTGCACCATCTCAGACACCGTATCCACGGCCAGCCGCGATGCCCGCTCTCCGGCTCGCGCGCCCCCCATTCCATCGGCAAGGATGTATAAGCCCAAGTCCGGCTCAATCAGGCAATAGTCTTCGTTATTGCTCCTGATGCATCCTTTGTCCGTCATTGCGAATGCTTCCAGCATTCCCCAGGGCTCCTTCCTCGAACCAGCCGCCTGCCACTCTATCATGCAAGAAACCGGGCGGCACAGCATCGCGGCCCAGCCTACCGTTAACGTATTTTACTCGAATGTCATGTCGTAGAATAGAGAGGTTCTCACCGGATGATTCTCAAACGCCTCCGCCTGACGCTCGAAATGATCAAGTTCGAGCATTCCGTGTTCGCTCTGCCTTTCGCTCTGACGGGGGCGCTACTGGCTTACCGGGCCGGCGGTTCCGGCCAGCTGCAGGTATGGCACAAGCTGTGGTGGATCATCGTAGCGATGGTGGGGGCGCGCTCTGCCGCGATGGCCTTCAACCGCTTGATTGACGAGGATATCGATGCCCGCAACCCGCGCACTAAAATGCGCGCCCTGCCGGCCGGCCAGCTCTCCCCCGGCTTTGCCTGGGTCTTCGTAGTGGCTGCCTCTCTTCTCTTCCTTTTCGCCGCTTATGAGTTGAACCGCTTGTGCGTTGAAATCGCGCCGGCGGCGCTGGCGCTGGTTTTCTTTTATTCCTTCACCAAGCGCTTCACTTCCCTATCGCACATAGTTCTGGGTCTGTGCCTGGGAATCGCGCCGGCCGCCGCGTGGATTGCGATGCGGGGTTCGCTGGATGTCCGGATTCTTCTGCTGACCGCCGCCGTCACTCTTTGGACCGCGGGGTTCGACGTCATTTACTCGTGTCAGGACTACGTTTTCGATTGCGCCGAGGGCCTGTGGAGCGTACCGCGCATCCTCGGAATCGCCGGCGGCCTACGCGTTGCACAGATCCTGCACGCGCTCATGATTGTCTGCCTTGTGCTGCTGGCCGGCGCCATGCATCTGGGACTGCTGGCCGTTGCCGGCATTGTGGCCGTGGCGGCTCTGTTGATTTACGAGCACAGCATCGTCAAGCCCACCGACCTTTCGCGCGTCAACGCCGCCTTCTTTACCCTGAATGGCTACGTGAGCGTGTTATTCTTCTTATTCTGGGCCGCCGATATTCTCCTGTTGAAGCCAAGCGTGTAAAACATGACAGTTATCGATGATGCTCGCCTCATTCCTATCCGTGCCAAGGTGGAAGCCGGGGAACGCCTCAACTTCGACGATGGCGTCACGCTCTACCGTTCCAGCGACATCTTGTCCATCGGCTACCTGGCGAATCTGGTTCGCGAACGGATGCACGGCGATGTCACGTATTTCAATGTCAACCGGCACATAAATCCCACCGATGTGTGTGTAGCCAGTTGCCGCCTGTGCGCCTTCGGCAAGCGGGTGCGCGATCCCAAGGCTTACACCATGTCGCTCGATGAGGTCTGGCACCGCGCGGGCGAGGGCTGGAGCGAAGCGGTCACCGAATTCCACATCGTCGGCGGATTGCACCCCGAACTCACCCTGGATTGGTATTGTGAGATGCTTCGCGGTCTCAAGCAGCGTTTTCCGCAGGTGCATTTGAAGGCCTTCACGATGGTGGAGATCGCCTACTTTTCGCGCCGCGGCGGCATCTCAATTCGCGAAACCCTGGAACGCCTTCGCGACGCCGGCATGGATTCACTTCCCGGCGGCGGCGCGGAAATTTTCAACGAGCGCGTCCGGCGCATCATCTGCGATCACAAAATCGACGGCAATGAATGGCTAGAGACCGCCCGCATTGCCCACCAACTGGGCCTGCGCTCCAACTGCACGATGCTGTACGGCCACATTGAGAATGACGAGGACCGCGCCGACCACCTGGTGAAATTGCGCGCCCTGCAGGACGAAACGCACGGCTTCGTCACCTTTATTCCGCTGGCGTTTCACCCCGAAAACACGGCTCTGCATCACATTTCGAAGACCACCGGTTTTGCCGATATCAAGAACATCGCAGTGGCCCGCCTGATGCTCGACAACATTCCTCACATCAAAGCCTACTGGGTGATGATGACCCCGCGTATCGCGCAGATCGCCCTGCGTTTCGGCGCCGACGATCTGGACGGCACGATTGTCGAAGAGCGCATTTACCACGATGCGGGCGCCACCACCACGCAGGGCCTGCGCCGCTCCGAACTGCTCCAGTTGATTCGCCGGGCCGGCCGCCAGCCCGTGGAGCGCGACACGCTCTACCGGCCCGTGGAACGGACCGAAGCCACCTTCACGGTGTTAGTCTAGTACCCGCATCTTGGCGGAACCGCCTGGCGAAACCGCCCACGCCACCCGTTACAACGCCCGGATCACGGCGCCGGTAAACTCGCTGGTGGATGCCTGGCCGCCGACGTCCCCGGTAAGGTGACGTCCCTCCGAGTAAACCTGGAGAATGGCGGCCTGCAGCCGCGCCGCCGCCGCGCGTTCGCCCAGGTGCGACAGCATCAGCACGCCGGATTGCATCAAGGCCGTGGGGTTTGCCAACCCTTTGCCGGCGATATCCGGCGCCGTACCGTGAACGGCTTCAAAGATCGCCGTCTCGTCACCCAGATTGGCTCCCGGCACAATTCCCAAGCCACCCACCAGGCCGGCCGCCAGGTCCGAGATGATGTCGCCATACAGGTTGGGCAGCACCAGCACGTCAAACGTCTCCGGCCGCATCACCAGCTGCATGCAGGCATTGTCCACGATCAGTTCCGTGTACTGAATGTCCGGAAACCTGGCAGCCACTTCGCGGCAGCACTTCAGGAACAGCCCGTCGCTGAGCTTCATGATGTTGGCCTTATGGATGGCCGTCACCTTGTGCCGGCTTTCGCGCCGCGCGTATTCGAAGGCCGCCTGCGCAATCCGCATAGAGGCGTTGCGGGTGATAATCTTCAGGCTCTCCACCACGCCGGGGACCACTTCGTGCTCCAGCCCCGAATATAGGTCCTCGGTGTTCTCGCGGAAGATCAGCAGGTCGATGGGAACGTCGTGAAACCGGGTCTTGAGCCCCGGCAACATTCGGACGGGCCGGAAATTGACGTATAGCCCCAGCTTCTTACGCAGCGCCACATTGATGCTCTGGTGGCCGCCGGCAATCGGTGTTGCGGTGGGACCTTTCAGGCCGACGTGGGTGGCCGCGAGTGAGGCAAAAACGTCGTCCGGGATCAACTGCCCTTGCTCGGCCAGCGCCCGGATACCTGCCTGCACGCGCTCCCATTCAATCTCCACGCCAGTTGCTTCCAGTGCGCGGACGGTTGCCTCGGCCACTTCGGGTCCAATGCCGTCTCCGGGTATGAGTGTTGCCTGATGAGCCATCATAGCTATTATAGGGTTGGGCTCCGTCCATGCGATTGCGCACCGCCAAAGACCGCCTCAAGATTGAACACAGCATCATCGACGGCGTGCGCGGCATCCTCGAAACTTTGCTGAAATCCAATCCCGAAATCCGCTCGATCATCCCCGGCGTCATCCGGCCCGTGCGCGACGCCCGCGGAAAAATCCGTGTGCACATCACCGTCCCCACACAAAACGGCTGGAAGGCCATCGCGCTCAGCGCCGGCGCCCGGCAGGAACTCTTCATCTCGACCCCCATGACCAGGGCCGGCCTGGAAGCAGCACTGGAAAAAGCCGGCGCCGTCGTAGAGTAACCGTGCGCATCGGCCGCTTGGGACCAAGAGTCCTGTTTATGGCTGTTTAGCGGCACTACGACAGGCTGGCGGCGCCGCGTATTCGGACTAGATAGCCCGGAAGTCTCGATTATTTTCCTTTACCCCGTGCCACTAGTGTGATAGTATCCCGGCAATAATCTTCTATACGTGGCCCGAAAAAGGGGCGGATGGTTAGCGGCCACGCGGGAACAAACCTAGGGTGCAGATCTAATATCGACGTCATCGTGCGACGCTTCGGCGGCCCACCGTGTGGTGGGTGAATACAGAATCGCCCGTAAGGGATTCGTGTGTCCAGCAGGAACTCGACCCACTCAGATCTTGACAAGGGGTGCATTTCGACATGAAGACGACTCTGCTAGCTCTTTTGCTGTGCATTTTTGCCAGTCTGGCTTTTGCGCAAAATGGTCACTTCGATGGGACCGTAACCGACCCCAGTGGCGCTCCGGTTCCGGCCGCTGCGGTTGCCGTAACCGAAATCGCCACGCATTCGGTGTCGAAGACGGTCACGAATGAAAAGGGCGAGTGGACAGTTCCACAACTCGAAGGCGGCACTTACCAAATCACCGTCGAGAAGCCGGGTTTCAAGATAGCGACAATCAACAATGTCGCGTTGTCGGCCGGCGCCGGACAAGCGGTAGAGACCAAGCTGGAGGTCGGCAAGTCAACCGAAACCGTAACGGTCACGGGAGGGGTTGACGTCGTGCAGGCCACCTCAGCGGAGATCACGGACACACTGACCGGTCGCCAGGTAACAGAGCTGCCATTCGCCACGCGCAACGCAGTGGAACTGATGGTGACGCAGCCGGGTACTTCAACGCCCACGAATCCGCGCAGCTCGACCATCAACGGCTTGCCGAAGGGCGCTATCAACATCACGATTGACGGTATCAATACGCAGGACAACGACCTGAAATCGAGCGACGGTTTCTTCAGCTACATCATGCCCTCGATCGATTCGCTGGAAGAAGTGACTTTGACCACTTCGGCTGCGGGAGCCGACAGCACGGCGCAGGGAGCGGCACAGATTAAGTTCATCACGAAATCGGGAACCAACCAGTTCCACGGCGGCGGGTTCTACCAGGCCCGCAACACGTTCTTCAACTCCAATTACTATTTCAACAACGAACTGGCGCCCACGGCCGCGGACCCCAAAGGCCTGCCGCGCGACATATTGCACCTGCGGCAGTATGGCGGGCATATCGGCGGGCCGGTGATTAAAGACAAGCTGTTTTTCTTCTTCAATGCGGAACTGTTCCGCAATCCCTCGGGCGAGCCGATCAGCACCAACGTGGCATATCCGAGCTTCTACCAGGGCCTGTACAGCTATGCCGACAGCGCGGGCGCGGTGCACCAGGTGAATCTTTTCCAGATTGCGGGTGCGGGCAATGCCAGCTTGCCGGCGGGAACCCGCGCGTTCCCCACCACCATCGATCCGATTGTTGCCAGTGTTTACTCTCAAGTGGCGGCGCTCGCGCCGAACCCTGCCGGGCTGCCGAGCAACGCGGGCAGCAATGACTATAACTCGGCCGCCTGGAATTTCCAGGTGCAGGCGCTGGACGAACGCGATTTTTATACCGGCCGCATCGATTACAACCTGACGCAGAAACACCACCTGTCACTGACTTACGATTACGATCACTACTTCGGGCAGTGGGATCTGCTGAACAACGTATACCCGGTCTACCCGGGACAGGGCGTAGTTCTGGGAACCACCCCCACTTCCGGCATGACTGGCCAGTTCAGCCGGCGCTTCGTAGGCACCATCGCCCTACGTTCGGCGGTTACCTCCCGCTTGACGAATGAACTGCGCATGGGCCTGGACGGCGGAACGGTGAGCTTCGAATTGATTTCGCCGAGCCTGTATGCTCCTTACAGAGGCTATGCCATCAGCGTCCCTGACACAATTCTCGATCACGACACCGGTCCTTCGGCTCGCAATGCTCCCTACAAGGAACTGGACGACACGGTTTCCTGGGTAAAGGGCAGCCACCAGATCAGTGCCGGCTTCAGCTGGGAAAGGGTCAACTTCTGGCAGGAAAGCTTCAACAACGCGTCTTTCCCCAGCATTACTTTCGGCGCCGCCACGGGCGATCCGCTGAACACCGGGTCTACCGCTCCTTTCAATATTGCCACCAACTTCCCGGGCTTGGCTTCGTTGACCAGTGCGGCTTCGGCATACGCGTCTCTGACGGGACGCATCTCTTCCATCAACACCAGTCAGGTGCTGAGCGAAGCCACGCATCAATACTCATACGGGATTCCGGCGATAGACCGCAACCAGGAGCAATGGTACGGCATCTTCGCTACAGATTCCTGGCGCGCGCTGCCTAACCTGACGATCAATGCGGGCCTGCGCTACGAGAAAGAGGGCACGTGGAAGAATCTGGACGGCCTCTACTCGAATGTATCGGATCAGGCGATCTGGGGCGTCTCTGGCATTGGCAATCTTTTCAACCCCGGCTCATTTAATGGCGTGGTGCCGACCTATACGCAATTGAACGGTGCCAACACGTATAACGAACCTGGAGCGTGGGCTCCTTCGGTTGGTCTGGCCTGGCAAATCCCTTCGGGGGAAGGGCTGATGGGAGTGATTTTCGGCCATCACCAGGGCGCTTCAGTGCTCCGCGCCGGATACAGCCTGGCCACCACGCGCGAAGGCGCCTCGGCCTTTCAAAGTGCCTATGGATCCAACACCGGCTTGACCCAGGCTGCCACCGTGAGCAACGCCGTGGACCCGAAGGATTTCGGCCCGGTGGGCAGCGTTCTATTCCGCGACCCAGCGCTGCCGACGTTTACCGGTCTGCCAACCACTGAGGTTTTCCCGATTGCGGCCACATTCACTTCCAGGCTCAACACGTTCGATCCAAACCTGAAGCTGGGATACGTGCAGAGCTGGAATATCGGTTTCCAAAGGGAGATCGACCGCAACACGGTGGTGGAAGTCCGCTACACCGGCAACCACGGATTGCACGAGTGGACGGGGATCAGCCTGAACGAAGTGAACACCGTGAATAACGGGTTCCAGAGTGTCTTCAACGCCGCGGCGAACAACCTGTTGATCGCCCGTGGAGGCAACCAATTCTCCACCAGCAGCAACAATTTCGGCAACCAGGGTCTTCCCGGACAGGTGCCGATTCCGTTCCTGCAGGCCGTTTATGGCACCACGTGCTGCAACACTTCCTCCATCGCCACTTATCTGGCTTATGGCCAGGTGGGCAGCATGGCGTCCAATATTTCCACCAACACGACATACAACCAAAACATGATCGCCGCCGGATATCCGTCCAATTACTTCGTGGTCAACCCCACGGTAGCCGGCGGCGGCGCCTCCGACACACTTTCGTGGGGTCAATCCTACTATGACTCCGGCCAGGTTGAACTGCGCCGCCGTCTGGCAGCGGGCATGCAGTTCCAGATTAATTACTCTTTCTCGAAGGCGCTGGGCCTTTCTTCATTCCCCACACTTCGCGATACGGCCATGGATAAAGTGCCCACGGGATTCGACATCCGCCAGGCGTTGAAGGCCAACTACATTTATGAGTTGCCGTTTGGACCCGGCCGAGCGCTGCTCTCCAGCACCGGCAAGGTGGCCAAGAAGGCGCTGGAAGGCTGGGAAATCGCCGGCGTCGTACGCATCCAATCGGGCCTGCCGATCAATCTGGGTGGCTTCAATACAGTCGACAACAGCAGTTCCGGCGTGGTGCTGCACAACATCACCCTCAAGCAGTTGCAGAACCAAGTGGGGATCATCAAAACGGAGAATCCGGTCTCGCCGTACGTCCCGCAGGTTTACTATCTGCCGAAGCCGGTGGCGCCGGTCGGCCTGACCAGCGCGAACAACACCAACCTGATCGACAACACCGAGGCGGCTTTCGGCACGAACAACCTGACGCCGGCCCAGGTGGATACCGCCGCTCCTTACATCGGACCAGCCTCCGCGGGACAGTGGGGCTGCCTTTGCCAGATCTATTCCAACGGGCAGAAGCACTTCGACGTCAGCCTGATCAAAGTAACTCATATTCGCGAGAGCGTGACGCTGGAATTCCGGGCGCAGGCTCTGAACGTTTTCAACATCACGAACTTCCTCCCGCCGAGCAGCAGCGGCACCAACACCGGTTCGTCATTCGGAACTATCAGCTCAGCCTACCGTGACATCTCGGGCACGTTCGATCCGGGCGGCCGCATTCTGGAAGCAGTAATCAGAGTCAACTTCTAACAGCGCCGCAAGACGCTGTCTAAGACGGGAACGGCCGCCAATCTTCCGGGTTTGGAATTGGCCGGGCGTCCCCGATTTTTTTTGGGCCAGCGGCAACTGTGTGAAACCGCGCGATAAGGAAATCCAATACTGCCTATAGAAAGTTCCGTCTTCTATGGTGGGCGGCAGTGTTAGAGAATGAGACTAAACAGCCCAATGACAACCTCATAAGGGTATTACGATCCTACCTCTCCCGTCTGCTCCCACCTGGTTGTGGGAGCAGACTTATAAATCCTGCGGGTGCGAAGTTGGAGCTGGCAGCCAGAACAGGCCAAGGGAAACGGGCAGGGTGGCCTTTCCATCTGGGGCCGTGTCCTGGTTCAATAGAGAAGGAACGCGGTCAATTCGTGTTGCCCGGAGAGATCCATGAAGAAAATCGAAGCCATCATTCAACCGTTCAAGCTGGATGAAGTCAAGACTGCCCTGGAGGCGCTCGGCGTGGACGGGATGACGATTACGGAAGTGCGGGGCCATGGCCGGCAAAAGGGACACAAGGAAGTGTACCGGGGGCAGGAGTACAATGTGGACCTGCTGCCAAAGGTCAAGATTGAGATGGTGGTGCCGGCGGCCATGGTGGATGACGTGGTGCACGGAGTGACGGCCGCGGCGCGCACGGGGAAGATTGGGGACGGGAAGATTTTCATCTACGAAGTGCAGGAAGCGATCCGGATCCGGAACGACGACCGGGGAGACGCGGCACTATAGAAAGCGGAATGGAAACGATGGGCGCCGCTGAGCGAGTCGTGCTGGAGGATGCGTTGATCTCGCTGGCGGAGCGAGCCGGCCGGGTGGACCACGCGGTGACGGAGGCAGCGGAGGCGCTTCTGTTTGGGGTGATCCCGGCGGGACTGGCCCTGGCGGCGGTAGGGGGATACGGCCGGCGCCAGCTCTTTCCGTACTCGGATGTAGACCTGCTGCTGTTGTGCGCTGCTCAGCACGTGGGCACACCGCAGCAGCAGGCCATCTCCGGATTTCTGCAGCGGTTGTGGGACGCCGGGCTGCGGGTAAGCCAGCAAGTGCGGACGCCGGAGGAATGTCTGGAAGTCCACGACCGCAATGCGGAGCTGAACATCAGCCTGCTGGATCAACGGTTTCTGGCTGGGGACCGGGCCCTGTACGCGGGGTTCGGGCAGAAATTTCCGCGCTTTGTGCAGAGCCATCGCGACGAACTGATGCGGCACCTGGCGCGCTTGACCCGCGAACGGCATGCCAAATACGCGGGCACCTTCTACCATCTGGAGCCGAACGTTAAAGAGACACCGGGCGGGCTGCGCGATTACCAGTTCGTCCACTGGATGGAGCAGTTGCGGGACGCCGATGGCGTGCGCGTGGCGCAGCACGAACCGCCGGCCGACTTGCTGCAGGCTTTTCGCTTTATGGCGCGGGTCCGGTGGTTTCTGCATCAACAGGCGGGACGGGACAACAACCTGCTGACGTTTGAAGCGCAGGACACCATGGGGGGCGACGATCCGGCTGCCTGGATGCGAGAATACTACCGGCACGCGCGGGCTATTTACCGGGCGGCGGCCGCGACACTCGACGCCGAGGAAGGCAGCGCCAGCGGGATCTTCGCGCAATTTCGCGACTGGCGGTCCCGGCTTTCGACAGCCGACTTTTCGGTTCACCGGGAGCGCCTGCATTTCCGCTCGCAGCACGAGATGGACCAGCGGCCGGAACTGGTTCTCGAAATGTTCGAGTTTGCAGGGCGCCATGATTTGAAACCCTCGGCGGAAGCGGCCCAACAGATTGAAGCCCGCATGAAGATGCTGCGGGATTATTTTGAAGACCCGCCGGCGCTGTGGGACAGACTGAAGCGGATCTTCTCGACGCCTTACGCGCCCTCCGCGCTGCGATGGATGCACGAGGCAGGGGTCTTGACCGCGCTGTTCCCCGAACTGGAGGCCATGGAGTGCCTGGTGGTGCGGGATTTCTACCATCGCTACACGGTGGACGAACATACGCTGGTGGCGTTGGCGAACCTGTGGAAGGCGGAAGGCCGGTACGGGGACTTGCTGCGCGAAGTGGATCAACCGGCGGTGCTGCTGTTCGCATTGCTGTTCCACGATTCGGGGAAGGGCCGTCCCGGCGGCGCGGATTCGGAAGAGAACCACGTGGCGGCGTCGGTGCGGTTTGCCGATGCGGCGATGCGGCGGGTAAGGATGCCGGAGCCGGAACGGACTGCCGTGCGGTTCCTGATTCAACAGCACCTCGCTCTTTCGGAGGCGATGACCGGGCGGGACCTGGCGGACCCGCAGTCCATGGCCGAAGTGGCGCACCAGATGGGAACGGTGGAACGCCTGAAAGCGCTGACGCTGGTGACTTACGCTGACATCAGCGCGGTGAACCCGACCGCGATGACGCCCTGGCGAGCCGAACAACTGTGGCGTCTGTACCTGAAGGTGCACCGCGAACTGACCAGGGAACTGGAAACGGAGCGGATTGCGGGGGCGCCGGTGCCGCTGCTGGAGGGCTTCCCGGTGCGCTACCTGCGGACGCACACGGAAGACGAGATTGCGGAACACGTGGCGCTCGAAGAGCGCAGCCGCAAGCGCGGCATGGCGGTGGAGATCCAACGGCGGGAATCGGCCTGGCAGTTGACAGCCATTGCGGGTGACCGCATGGGCCTGTTCGCCGTGCTGGCCGGGACGCTGGCGGCATTCGGGATGAACATTCTGCGGGCGGAGGCCTTTTCCAACCGGCGCGGGCTGGTACTGGACACGCTGGTGTTTGAAGACACGAACCGGACCCTGGAATTGAATCCGACGGAAGTGGACCGGCTGCGAACCACCGTTGAGAAGGCGCTGGCGGGGAAGGTGAACGTGCGGGATCTGCTGCGCAACCGGCCCAAGCCGAAGCCGTTCAGCCGGCAGCGCGTGGACACCCGGGTGCGTTTCGATGGGGAAGCCGGCAGCACGGCGACGCTGGTGGAGATTGTGGCGGCGGACCGCCCGGGACTGCTGTACGATCTGGCGTCGGCTATATCGGAGCAGGGTGGGAATATCGAAGTGATGCTTACCGACACACGGGCACACCAGGCGATTGACGTGTTCTACGTAACGGCGGGTGGAGGGAAGCTGAAAGCGGAGCAGGAAACAGCCATGGGCGAGGCCTTGCGGCGGGCGTGCGGGGAGTAGGATAGAGCCGCACGCCGCGCCACGGGCTGGACTACTGAGATCTTCCGAAGCTGAAGTAAGAGGGCGCTCCGGCGATGAGGGCCGACGGCGCACGGCCAGGCTGAGTCGACGTGGCGGCACGGTGCTCGGCCGGTTGAGCGATGGTTCGGAATTCGTGTTGCACCATCTGGACGGCGGCGGTATTGCCGGCGCTGCGCACAATCCGGCCGGAAACAATCAACTGGAGCGGCGCGGTGTTGTGCAGGAGCACAGGCCAGGCGACGGAGAGTTCCACGTTGAGGCCAACCGGAAGCGGCCGGCCGGCATCGAAGAGGATACCCCCACTGGAAAGGTCGACAGTAGCGCCTGTGCCGGAATCCAGAAGGCGGCGGCGGCGGATCAGCTTCCAACGCAGATCGAGCTTGATGTCATACCGGCGATCGGTCCGGCGGTCGCCGGCGATGCCTTCGATGGCCTTGAGTTGTTCGTCCCATTCGTTGATCGAATCCATAATTTCCTCTCGCTTTCTGAAGCAACTCAATTATGGAAGAGAGGCGAAAGCAAAGACAGTCATGCCAGTACTTTAAGGGTACTCACGGGGCTAGGGAAACTCCTAAAGGGGCGACCCTGGGGCGGTTCGGGGGGATGGTCCTGCTATTCTCTATAGAAGTAAAGGAGTACGCGAAAGCTGTGAGAGCAACCGGTCTGGGAGCTTTATTGTGTTTGGGAGCAGCGTGCCTTCCGGCGCAGAATCCAAATTCCATTGAGATGCACGTCACCGAGTTCACCCTGGGGAACGGAATGCACTTCATTCTGATGGAGCGGCACGATGCGCCGGTGATTTCGTTTCACACCTATATAGGGGCGGGAGCGGTGGACGATCCGGGTGGACAGACGGGATTGGCAAACCTGGTGTCGCGCGCGATGCTCCATGGCACGGAGAGTCTGGGGACGCGGGATTGGGAGAGCGAAAGGCGGGCCATGGCAGCCTCGGAGGAGGCATACGGACGGCTCCAGGCGGAGCGCAACAAGGGCGGCACGGCGGACGCTGCTAAGGTCGGCGTACTGGAAACGCAATGGAGAATGACGCTGGAAGCGGCAGACGCCTGGTCAGATGCCGACGCGTATACACGGGTGATTGAGCAGAACGGCGGGTCGAATGTGACCGCGAAAACCACTCCGGATGCCACCGATTACGGTTACACGCTTCCCTCGAACAAAGCCGAACTCTGGTACCTGCTGGAATCGCAGCGGCTGACGCACCCGGTTTTCCGGGAGTTTTATAAAGAGCGCGACCTGGCGCTGGAAGAGCATAAGCGGAATGTGGAGGGGAAGGCGGCGCCGCGTGTGGAAGCGGCGATGCTGGCGACGGCGTTCCAGGTGTATCCCTATCGAAATCCACCGGACGGATGGCCGGGAGACGTGGCGAACCTGGGGCTTGCGGACGCCCAGGCGTTTTTTGCGAAATACTACGTACCGGAGAACATCGTGATTGCGATGGTGGGTGATGTGTATCCTTCGGGCGCAACACTGCTGGCGCAAAAATACTTCGGCACGATTCCGGCACGTTCAGCGCCAGCGAAGAGGTACACGGAGGAACCACCGCAAGCGGGACCGAAAACCGCGGTAGTAGGAGCATCGCCGCAAGGGCTGATGGCGATTGGGTACAAGAGGCCGGATAACCGGAACCGGGATGACTTGGTCTTCGACGTGATTCAGACGGTCTTATCGGGGCGGGACGGCATCCTGCAGACGGAACTGGTGGGCAAGGGAATTGCGCAGGTGGCTTCGGCGGTGGCCACTTTTCCGGCCGGGCGGGCGCCCAACCTCTTCCTATTCCTGGCCTCGCCGGCGGCGGGTCACACGCTCGATGAAGTCCAGAAGGGCCTGAATGCCATCCTGGCACAGATGCAGACCAGGCAGTTGAGCGCGGAGAGTCTGCAGCGCGCCAAGTCGCACATCCGGATGAATGCCCTGCGCCGGCTGGCCAACAATGCGGAGATGGCGGCGCTGTTGCCAACTTACTATGCCGAGTATGGAGACTGGCGCCAGTTGTTCCGGGAATTGGACGATGCGGGCAAAGTAACGGCGGAGGCGGTCGAGAACGCCGCGCTGAAGTATTTCGGGACAGCGAGCCGAACGACCGTTTACCTGGTGCAGGACATTCGCACCGAGGCGACGGGCATACCGGGAGGCCAGCAATGAAGAAGGCTATTGCGGGCCTGGCTGCTGGGCTGGCGATTGCGCTGGCGCAGCAGGCAGCGCCACAACCTCCAGCGGGGGTCGATCCACTGAAAGCGGCGCAGACCGCGGCTCCGCCTCAGGCCACACCGGTGCGGAAGGCGGCGGCCAAGGCGGCGGCGAAACCCGCGGCGCCGGCGGTGGTGTCGTCTTACAAGGATCTGAAATATCCGCCGATGCCGCCGGTGCCGGGCCTGCGTACAGAGGCATTGACGCTCGAAAACGGGCTGAAGCTTTACCTGGTGGAGGACCGCGGTTCGGGAATGATCAACGGCCTGGCCGTGATTCACACGGGCAACCTGTTCGATCCGAGGGGCCGCGTAGGCGTGGCGTCTCTGACCGGCCAGGTGATTCGGACGGGCGGCACGCGATCGAAGACCACGGAGCAACTGAATCTGCAACTGGAGAACATGGCGGCAACGCTCGATTCGAGCATCGGAGAGAGCCTGGGGTCGGTTTCATTTTCCGGCTTGGCCGATTACACGGATCCGCTGCTGGATCTGTTCAAGAGCGTTTTGACGGAGCCGGAGTTCCGCCAGGACAAGGTGGACGAGGCGCAGCTGCAATTGCGCAACGGCATCGTGCGGGCCAACCTGGACACCAACTCGGTGGTGCGGCGTGAGTTTTCGAACGCGGTTTACGGCCAAACCACGCCGTATGGGTGGCCTTTGGAATTTGCCGGCGTGGACCAGATCACGCGCGCCGATCTGAAAGCGTTTTACGAGCGATATTATTTCCCCAAGAACACGATTGTGGCGATTTGGGGCGATTTCGACGCGACGCAGGTGAAGGGCAAAATCGAAAAAGTGTTCGGGGACTGGAAGGCGGAACAGGCCCCGTCTCCGGAATTTCCCAAGGTAACCGCGGCCGCGCCGGGCACGTATCTGTTGAAGAAGAACGAAATGCAGACGCAGTTCATGCTGGGATCTCTGGGCGGTGAAGCACGAGACCGGGACGACGCGCCGCTCCAGGTAATGGCGGAAGTGCTGGGCGGCGGAGCCAGCAGCCGGCTGGGAGAGCGGCTGCGGAAAGACGGCGGCGGAACGGTGGCGGCAGCCTGGGCGGCGAACTTGGATCATCCGGGTCTGTTTGAGATTTCGTGCAGCGTGCCGGCTTTTCAGACCGTGAAGGCAGTTCGCGCGGCGCGGGCAGAGGCAGCGTCCATGCGGCAGGCGGAAGTTACCGAGGATGAGTTGCAGGCGGCGAAACAGCGGCTGCTCAACCACCTGCTCTACTCCTACGACACAAAGGCCAAGGCCGTTCTGCAACTGACCAGACACGAATACTTCGGGTATCCGAAGGACTTCGCGCAGCAGGAGCAGAAGGCGCTCGAAGCCGTGACGCGGGCCGACGTGCTGCGCGTGGCGAAAGAGCGGATGGATCCGGACAAATGGACGCTGGTGGTGGCGGGCAACCCAATTTCCTTTGATGAGCCCCTGGAAAAACTGGGCGCGCCGGTGTTGCCCATCGAGCCGGCGACAGTTGCGCCGAAGCCGGCGGCTGCGCTGGAAGAAGAAACCAGACGGAAGCATGGCCGGGAGTTGCTGGCGCGGGCGCAGGCGGCGGCCGGCGGAGTTGATAAACTGGCCGCACTGAAGGACTACACCTGGGAAGCCGGCTTCCAGTTCGACGCGGCGGCCGGCGGGATGCAGGTGACGGAGACGGACCGCTGGGTGGCGCCAAATTCCTTCCGGCAGGATAGCGTGATGCCGTCGGGCAGGATTTCGGCCTATGTGGACGGTGCTGGCGGCTGGATCGCGACGCCGCAGGCAACCGGCGCACTGGAGGGTACGCAGTTGAAACAGGTGCAGGGCGACCTGTTCCGGTCATTTTTTTCCCTGCTGCTGAGCGACCGGACTGTGGGCCGTGCTGTGATTTCGGTGGACGAGGCGACGGTGGAGATCAGTGACACCAGCGGACAGGCGGTGCTGCTGGCGATGGACCCACGGACCGCGCTGCCGCTGAGCGCCACGTATCGCACCGCAACGGCCACGGGCGATGTTTCGGTGGAGGAGACTTACTCGGACTACCGTGACGTGAGCGGGCTGAAACTGCCGTTCCACACTTCGATTACGACGGAAGGCCGCAAGTACGCGGAAGTGTCGGTGAAGCAATTCCAAATGAATACCGGGCTCCAGGTGAAGGACCTGGAAAAGAAGCCATGACCGGAAACGCGCGAGGGCAGGCCGGATTTCTAGCGGCGTCGCTGCTGGCATCCCTGGCGATGGCCACCGCGTGGGGCGCGGAGACCGCGGCGGAGCGCGGCAAGCGCGTGGTGTACGAAGCCCTGACTGCCATGGGCGGCGACGGGTTCCTGCGTATGAACGACCGCGTGGAATCGGGCCGCGCGTACAGCTTTTACCGGTCGCAGATCAATGGCCTTTCGATCGCTACCATTTACACCCGGTACCTGGCGCCGGCGCCGGGCATTCCGGCGGTACGGGAGCGCGAGGCTTTCGGCCTGCACGAAGACAGCGCCGTTTTGCTGACGGAAACCGGAGCGTGGGAAGTGACGTTCCGGGGAGCAAGGCCGTTTGACGATAAGCGGTACGCCACCTACCAGGACAGCACGTTGCGGAGCATCCTCTACATTCTGAGGCAGCGCTTGAAAGAGCCTGGGATGGAGTTTTATTCGCGGGGTTCGGATTTTTTTGAGAACCGGCCGGTGGAGATTGTGGACATCACGGACGCGCGCAATGAAACGGTGACGGTCTATTTCGACCAGCTCGGGAAATTGCCCACGCGCCAAACGTTCCGCCGGCGCAACGAAGAGTTCAAAGATTTCGATACGGAAGTGACCGTCTTCGGCCTCTACCGGGACGTAGGCGGCGGAGTGAAGTGGCCGTGCAACATCCGGCGCGAACGGAACGGCGAGAAAATCTTCGAGATGTTCTCCGACCAGGTGCAGATCAACAAGAACCTGAAGGACAATCTGTTCGAGTTGCCGGGAAATGTCAAAGTGCTGCCGAAGGGAAAGTAGCGGGGGCGTATGACGGGAATGATTGGCATTCCGCAGTTCGGTCGGCCGCGAGCCGGGCCAATGTATGATAAGGCCGTTCACGTCCACAACCCGTTCCCTCGCCAGAACGGCGCAGTTTGCGAGTGCCCGTGATTCAACAATGGCGGCGCCGTCGTGACGGCGGCGCTCAGCATCAATAACAGATAATAGGGTCTGATACAGCTTGATTGTGATAAAATTTCCCTCGAGAGGAAAGCTCACTCTTGCCCACCAGATTGCACATGAATCCGAGCGTACCAGTGACTTGGGCGCTGATGTTCGTTTGCCTGATATCGGTGCCGGCGCTGTCCAGCCGGGGTGCGCAGACATCAAACTCACTCGGGCTCGCAGTCCGTTCTCAACTGTGTGAAGTGGAAGGTGTGTCCTTCGCGACAGGGTTCAACTCAGGGCAAACCGTGACACCGCAGTTGCCCGCTCACGTCGGGGACATCATCTCGGCTTCTTACCACTGCCTGGCGTTCAACACGCCGCCAGCCGGAACGTTCCGGCTGGCTCCGCGGGCTGCCGTAACAGTAACTGTCGGGGACGCGACGGCTGAGATCGTGAACGATGATATGAGCTCGGAACAGGTGACGTTTACCGTTCCGGCCCCGTTGACGGGGACACCCTCGCCGAACACCACGGTTTGGGAGAGTTCCCTGCAACTGGCGATCGGGACCCGGGCAACCGCGCCACAGCCGTTGCCGATCGTCTACGAGCCGAATGGTTCCTATCTGGGTAGCATGTCCGCCCCGGTAACCATGGTGGAGTACGGGGACTATCAGTGTCCATTCTGCGACTTGTTCTACCTGAATACATGGCCAGCCTTGAAATCCGAATACGTGGGCACAGGAAAAGTCAGATTCCTGTTCCAGGACATGGCTTTTTGTGACTTAACCCATAACCTTGCCGGATGGCAAGGTTATGGTTCCAACGCGTGGCCGCGTTCGAGTAATGACTGGGCGATTTCTTGATGGATCAGTTTCCAATCCTTCGCGGCTTGGTCGCTGAGCAGCGGAGCCACCCTGGTGAACGTGGGGCGCAGACCTCTGGCGGACAGTTCGGCGACAGCACGGCGCACATCCTGACGAAGTGTCTCTCGCTTCTGCTTTCTTGTATTGTCACAGCGCTCCAGATAGCGTGAGACGATCTGCCGATACAAGGCGGGAAATCGCTTCATCAGAAACTGTAGGCCGATGCCGGCCCTGCGGCAGATTTCTGGCATGCTGGCGCCCGCCATCTCCGCCGCCACGGCTTCTACGTTTGCGCGGATTCCTTCCCGTTGCCGCGCTGCCCACGCCCTTCTTGCCTCAAGAAACTGACGGTAAAGGTCCGGGAAGTATAGGTACAGTGTTCCGCGATTGCAGCCCAGTTTGGCCGCCAGAGCCTCAGCGGTCGATGGAGGTCCTTCCAATGTCGCTTTCACCAAGGCAATCCGAACCTCTTCCCGCTGGGTCGCTCGATTCTGGCTCTGTTTGACAGCAATTTCGCGACACAGTTCCGGAAAGTGCTCGCGGAGCCGATTCGCGGATTCATATCCCAATTCAGCAGCGATTTGAGAAACAGGTATGGGTTTGTCGCGGGCAATGGAAGCCCTGAGGATCTCTTCGATCATTACCGGTGTGCATTCCTTGTCACGTATTGCCCAGGCAGAGCGCCAAGGCCGTCGGTGCATCCGATATCTGGTAGTAATCTGCTTGCAGCACTCCGCGTCCAACCGGCGGAGCGGTGTGCACGTCCGATAGTGATACCGAAGTGCCACATCGTGCAGGCTCGGAGGAGGATCTTCTGTGAGAGATTCTTTCAGCGCAGCCTTCAGCCTCTCCGGATCTTCCCGCCATACGCCTCGCCTTGTGGCGACAGCGCCGGCATCTGTGATTTCCTTCGGTACCTCCAAAGTGGGACTCCGCCGAAGCATCTCGGAAACCAAGATATTTAGACGCCTGCAGATGCGAAAGAGCCGATCGGGGCGCGGTAGGGTCCGGCCGGCCAACCAGACGCATACAGCGTTCCCGCGGGACCCAGTGAGATCGGCGAAGACGGTTTGGTTTCCATCAGAGACATTTCCTACAACCGTGCAGATGTTCTTTGTCAGAATATTTCGCAGATGGTCCTGCTCAAGCCGTGGCATGACCCCCAGTACGTCGCCGATGGAGTTCGCCATCCACATCTGATCGTCGTCCGGCCCGCGGTACACCTCTGCACGCCGGGGTGGCGCCTCCGCTAGCCATCGCCAACATCGTGAGCAGCAACCTGGGCGGGATTTCGCAAACAGGGGTCCAAAACTTTCCCCGCAATGGGGGCACACTGTATCTAGCGGCTGGCGATGTTTCAAACAGATCGTAACCATCCGTAGATGCCAGGACAACGGCAGGTAGACTGGTTCGCCGGTCCGCCGCCACTCCTGGAAACATTCCGGACACCATGCCTGAGTGTTTCGGAACAACGATTGCTTGCAGAAAACCTGTTTCAATGGCGTCAGCGTCAACAAACGCAGATCCCGACGACCCGTGGCCGTTTCTACCGCTATGATCCACCGCCGGGCGTCTTCGGCGAGCCCGTTAATCGCGTGAGTCCCCGATTTGAACCCAGAGCCAATTCTGCCACGACGGTCCCGTGCCGAGATGATCGGCAGATCCGGCGGCACACAGTCCGCAAGGAGATACCCAACCAAGTCGGAAACGATCACAGCATGAACCGCGGCGAGCCTGGATATATAGCTGGTCAAGCTTTCAACAAAGGGTGTACCGATTCCGATCGGCTCAAGCGGGCATAGAAGGCTCCGGCGAGGCACCTGCGGCCTAGCCAGATTCCATGATTCAAAGACAGGCAGCATGGGGAGACGTAGCAGGTTGTCCTATAGGGTCCCGAACCGGCTTACGTTGGCCGGGCCGCAACTTGTGCCGATTGTTCTCGGGTGCCTGGATACTGGCACGCTCCGAAGCGTCGGGGGCGTTCGCCAGAGGTACCAAGCCCAGACGTGCCCGAAGCGTGGACCGCCTCTCAGCGCAATCCTTCAATCGATCCTCCCCTTCCATGACTTCGGAGAGAATCTTGTCGCACTGGGCGGCCGGCAAAGCATGGCTTTCCAGGATGGGCAGACTAATTGTGGCATCACCGCGCCTCAGCGCCGTCGAGAGCGCCTTTACCAGCCACTGTTTCAAAATCCCTACACATCCAAGACTTCTTTCAAAGAGAAGGTCCCAGACTTTGACCAGGTCGGGCGCCTCTGACAACGGCAATATTTTCTGGAATGAGTGGACAATGTTGATGAAGGTCTTTCTCTCTTCGGCCACCTCCGCGCGATAGCGCGGGAAGTGCACGTCTACACTTCGACGGCTCAACTGTCCGTTCAAGTTTCGGAAAGCGAGCAAATCATAGGTGCCAAACAGGACATGAACCGTATCCGTCCGGTTTGCAATCGACTTGATCACGTCCAACTGATCCAGCAACCGTCGGCCCGACGCTACTTTTGCCAGGTGCTGCGCCTCGTCAATCATCACTGCCACCGGCCGTCGATGCCGCAAAGTCTGCTCGACCGCATAACGGTATTCACTTCCCGGTGACCTGTCCGTTAATCCAAATCGTTCCCCGAACCTGCGATCAAGGTCCCGCGCAGGCAGTCGTTTTCGGTCTACAAGTGGTTCGTCCATCTCCTGGAGCAACCTCTTAAAGTGGCTGCGCCAACAAAAACTGCCGGAGTCGGGCGCGATGGCTTCGACACTTGCCACCGGGATGAGCCCCCGATCGCTTTCCAGTTCCGCCCGGAGTTCTTCGATGAGAATCTGCTCAGTCTTCATCCGCAACGTGGTCTTGCCCACGCCGGTTGGACCGAAAACCATCACAATCGCGTTCGGCTCCGATTGTCGGATGCCTGCGATCAGTGCATCCTTCGCCGCAACCAGATGCGGGTGCGCCACGGTGAAAGACTGGAAGTACGCCAGCCGACTCTCCAAGGTTTCTCCCGACGTGTTTTCAGCTGCGAATCGCATTCTCAGAACTCTCCGTACAACTCGAGATCAGCGGCAGCAGACAGCTCTATGGGGTCAGCTGCGCCGCGAATGTGATCCTGTTGCATCGAGTTTTGACCCAGTCGTTCAGGCGCGCTGCCGTTGCGTACAGCTGCGCTTTCACGGTCCCGCAATCGTTGTTGCAGCAATACTTCCTCCGACTCGATCGAGATGAGGAAGTCGGCAAGCCGGCGGGCGGTGATCCCGCCCCTTCGGGAATGTTCTTGCCGGCGTTTCAGGATCTCGCGGCTTGCAATCATGACCTCCTTCTCCGATCGCCCCCGGAAGGCACCGAAATGTTGCGATCGACATGCCACCCACTGCTTCCGCACATAGGCGTAGGCCGTCCCGAGATCAAACGGATCATAGCGCACCGGGACCGATTCATTTTCGATTCCGGGTTCCAGAAAGCGGTCCGACCAGTAGTAAATCTGATTGATCTTCACGCCGCGGCCGACCGCAACCAGGGCCGTTCCCTTTGGTGTCGTCGGAAGGGTCGCGATCAGGAACTCCTGATCATATGGGATCATCCGCTGTGCACGGCTTCCAGCGTTTTCGAGCCCGGCGCGGAACGCCTCACGAGGACTCTGGCCCAGCGCGGGATGGTCGATCATATCGTAAACCTCATAGAGGTATTCGGATGCCCGGTCGTGGAGGTCACCGAGTGTCCAGGCAGCCAATTCCTTGGGATTAACCGACTTCGTCACCTGGCGAACGTTGCGGGTGATCTGCGTGTTCCCTCGGAGATTGTGAACGAACTGCGTATTCGTGGTGCCGAACAGGCGCTCGCAGACGGAGCCGAAACGCAACTTCGCCGGCGGCCTCGTTTTTTTGATGCACTCGTAGCGCGCCAGGAGCGTTTCAAAATGGGTGCTTTGAAACTCGGCGCCTCCATCGATCACGATGATCTGAGGCAACCGGCCGTGCCGGCGCACGCACTCGCGCAAGATCATCATGCAAGCCCGATAACTCGGTGGGTCGAACGTGAGATAAAGCGCAAGCCCACGCCGGGAAAAGGCGTCCACCAGGATTGTCATCCATGGGCGGCCGAGATTGCGGCCCGTTATGGAGCACACCAGTTCGACATCCAGCTCAGTGTGGTCGATGTGCCCGATCTCAAACGGACGGTCTCCGTGACGAGTCGTAGTCTGATGTAGTTCGAGGTACAGCGGCGCGTGTGCGTAAGCTGCGCGCGATCCTTTGCGCTTCATCGTCTGCTCGAAGGCTGGGCGCTGCCGCGTCTGTATGCAAAACGTCTTGTAGGTCGGCGCCGTCAGGTTGCGCTCTTCGCATTTCGCTTTCAGCAATGCCCAGGACGAAAGCTTTGACTTCTGTTTGAGCGTCTCGTAATCCTTCGAAATAAACTCTTCCATGAGGCCCTGGGTTTCGTGGGGTAGTCTGCTGGTGCGGTTCCCTCGAAGGCCAACCCTTGGGAGTAGCCCCAGGTATCCGCTGCCGTGCTCTTCTCGCCCTTCTCGATACAAAGCGGTCCAGAAACGCAGCGTTCTCTCAGATACGGTCAGCGGCTCGCCACTCATATGCCTCTTCACCAAATCAAAGCGCCTGTTCGCCTCCCGCAGATCCGCTTCGCTGGCGCCGCTTAGAATCTGGGCCCTATCTGAAGATGCAAGCGCACCTCGGGCCGAGCTCTCCAAACGGCCGGCCGCGATCAATCTGTCGAGCGTTTCGCAGGGCAACTCAGTCAGCCCGCCATTTTCGCCAAGCAGACTGATGAACTGGTCGCCAACGTTCACGATCCGCCAGACGGTCCCGTCCCATGAAACCGCCTCTCCAGGCTCGATGTTGATCTGCCGGCCCGGTGTCGCGGCAGTTGGCGCCCCACTAATGTGGTGAAAAGCCGCTGCCACTTCAGCATTGGCGAAGACAGTGACCTCCGCCGGGCGCGAAACTACGGCAGCGCTGAGGTCCGCGAAGATCTCGCCAGCAGCGATCATGAAGTGAATGACGTCCCGGCTGGCCACATCCTTTGTTCTTTGGATCAACTCGCTGAGGCGAAGCCCGGGTTGCCGGACAGTCTCGGCGATCACTTCCTCGCGGGATCTCGGGCTGATCGATGTTGAATCAACGCGGAGATAATCATCCAGGAACTGGAGGTTCTGCTGGATGGTCCAGTTGATCGAAGCATCGGATCGGACATAATAGTAGAGGCCAAACTGGTTCGCATGGGATTCGCCCGGAGCACATCGCCAGTGACTGGCGATATCCCGCTGATACCGATTGGGGCTCTTTTCGGCCAGCTTCCCAAGATCCTCTTCGGTCTTACACTCTTCCCAGCCAGGAGCCTCCTTGCGAATGACAAAGAAATCGGGCGTATGGAGGACTGACAAGCGCCTTCCGTTGCAGGCGTCGTAGGCGAGCGGGATCGAGGGTGGCTGGTCGTAGTACTCCAGCACGCTCGAGTCGTGCTCCAGTTGGTAGATGAACGCAAGTTCGACTCTGTGGCTTTCAAACTGAATGGTGACGCCCATCTTGCGGCTTGGGTACCGGCCGCTGACGTTGCTGCGGCCTCCGCCAACCCGGCGAGTAGGACCGTGAGATCTCACCTTGGAGACAGTCTCGCAGGTTGTGTCGCCAAGGCCGAGGCGTTTGCACCACGTGAGGAAGTTGTCATCTTTCAGCAAGCCAACACCCTCCTCCGGCTGGCCCCTATTTTCGTTTCCGCGAGCGCCGTTCACTTTTTAGGGCGAGCGCATACCTCCGGCCGGCTTCCATCATCAACTCCTGAAGATGCCGACCATTCCGGATGGCGCGCTCCAGGTCGGGAGCGAGTTCATCCGGCACATAGATCGAAAACCGCCGCTTCCCCTTGCGGCCATATAGAGCGTAACTGGAGTGACCCTCACCCGATTCGCAAGCCCGGCAGTGCTCCCGGATGCATGGACTCTTGCGCAGAGACAACGATCCCATGGCAATAGGCCAAAGGCCAAGAATCGTGTCTTGAAACCACTGCTTTACCTCCTCGGGCTTATCCGCTCGTGCCATCTGTACAGGTGTAGTATGGCACACATACATTTTGAAGGCAACATGTTTTTGTTGGTCTCTTGAAACTGTCCGTTCTACGGGTGTGCCGTCGCCGGGGGACGGGGTGGAGAGGTCTCCTGCTCGATCACATAGCCAATCGCGGCATAGCCCTTCAGCCTGCGCTCGTACATCCTGGCCAGCATCAGAACGTAGCTGTCCACATAGTCGTAGACCTGCACAAATCGCTTGTTGTCGTGAAGTCGATGCAACCGGCCCACATACTGCTGCAGCGTGCCCTTCCAGGAGATCGGCATGGCCAGGAATAGCGTGTCGAGACGCGCGTCGTCAAACCCTTCGCCGATGTAGCTTCCCGTCGCCAGAATCACTCGCGATTCGTTTTCCGGCACTGCCGCCAGGGCTGCCGCTGTTTCCCGACGCTGCTTCTTTCCCATGCCGCCCTTCAAGACGAAGACGTGCTTGGCAACACCTGCGAGCTTGGCGGCGAAATAGTGGAGATGCTCTGTCCGGCCAGTTAGAAGCAGCGGGCACCGGCCCGATTCTATGGCGCGCACGATGTCATTGGCGATCATCTCGTTACGCGGGACATCATTCACGAGCGCGGCGTAGATGTCCTGAATCGTGACCTCGGTGAGGTCGGGTGCCATACGGAACTCCGTGTGGCGGGGAGTCACCTTGTGCTCGAAGGGCGTCGTTTCAGTCATCGTCCGGGCGCTCATACTGAACCGCACGGGGCCACACTGCATGTAAATAATCGGATGGTGCCCGTCCTTCCGCGTTGGCGTGGCGGTAAGCCCAACAACATACTTCGCCTTCACCTGCCTCATCACCTGTTCGAAAGTGAAAGCGGATATATGGTGGCATTCATCGACGATCACCTGGCCGTATTCGGCAACGAAGTCCTTCACTTCATCCTTTCGGTACAGGCTCTGAATGACGGCGACGTCCACACACCCCGTCCGGTCCGTTTTCCCGCCACCGATATGCCCGATCGATTTTGGCGGCAGATCCAAGAACATCCCAAGGCGCTCCTGCCACTGATCGAGCAACTGCTGCCGGTGAACCACGACCAGAGTGTTGACCTTGCGTTTGGCGATCAGCCATGCAGCAACGGCGGTCTTCCCGAACGCCGTCGGAGCGCAGAGGATGCCTTCGTCATGGGCCGTGATCTTCGCGACGGCTTCCTCCTGGAACGGTCGGAGCTGACCCTGGAACTCCGCTGCAATCGCCGTGCCGGCGTACCGTTCGTCGCGAACTTCGGGCCGGATCTTGTGCGCTTCGAGAACAGCCAAGGTCTCCGTCAGACATCCACGAGGCACAGCGATATGCTGGACAAATTCCTGGCCGCATGCGATTACACGCGGCTTGTCATACGTCGAGAGCCGCATCGCCTGAGCCTTGTAGAACTCCGGGTTCTGAAATGCTGCCAGCCGGAGTAGTCGATTCAGCATAGCTGGCGGCAGATCCTTACTTTCCACGTAAACAAGATTCGCGCGAACGATCTGAACAGTCTTTGGCAGAGGTCCTTCGATCAGCCTCTCCCTCCGTTTGCGGGAAGGTGGCAAAGTCCACGGGTCTTGTGCATCCTCATCGTCGGCAATGCTCATCCGGACTCCGATCAGGTCGCCTTTGCGCTGAGCTTCTGCGACGATCTCCTCCGCGGCATCGGCCGGCATTCGTCGGATCGTCGAAAGGAACTGCCACTGGTCAGGATATCGGTGGAAGTCGGAGTCAATGAATACGCTGTTGCCCGCGTTACGCGGTGCAAACTGTAAAGGGAGTGCAATCAGGTTCCCGAGCCCGCCCTTTGGCATCGTGTCCTGGTTGGGGAAAAAGCGATCATAGGAATCGAGCCCGACCTGATGCCTGCGCTCCATGGTTCGCGTGAGCAGCACGCATCCGAGCTTGCGCGCGGTGATCGCCGGCAGCGCACGCTCAAAGAAAATCCAGATGTGGCCGCCCTTCCCGGAACGAGAACGTTCCAAGGCAGCGGGCACGTTCAACTCCCGGCAGGTCTCAAGGAAAGCCAGGGAGTCATATTCCCAGGTCGTCTTGTCGAAATCTGCCGCGAGAAACCAGCACGTTTCGTCTGGAAGGAGTGGGTACACGCCAACCGTTTCCCTGCCCATGAGATGGTTCTCGATGACGGCGTCAGTCAACTGGAGGAACCTCCGTGTCTTCTGGTCGACTTTCTTCCGATCCTCCGGACGGCTTCTGTTGATAGCGTCCCAGTCCTTCACGGCCGCCGGCATGTAACCATACCGGCCGTCGTCATTCTCCCATCGCCGTGCGTAGACATCTTCCCGACCGCGAAACAGGTTTCGAAATAGCGCGATTCTCTTTCTGGCACGCTCCTCCTTGTTCACCGGCGGCGCCGTCTCGGCGGTTTTGGCTGGAGGCGGATTCTCTGACGCCAGTTGCGGGATCGGAATACTGTGAACCGACAGAAGGCGCCGCAGGCGAGCATTCTCCTCGCGGAGACGAATGTTTTCGTGCTCTGGAGGTTCGAATGGAAGAGACTCTGAACCGTTCTCGGTCATACCGCGTTCACCGCTCTGTGCGACGTGTCAGGACTTCTTTGAAATATTCCTGCACCCCCGCAAACGCCTCGGCGACATCAGTCGGGAGCCCACATTCCTCGGCCAACGCCCGGAATCGTCCTTGCCAATCCGGCGGAGGCGGAACTAGTTCCAACGGAAGCGCATGAGTCTTTCTTCTCTCAAAGGTTAGACGCAACGTCTCCGCAACTCGCTCCGGTTCAAGTTCTCCCGAGCCAATCAGCAGCGCTAGGTCAATGAGATCCTTCACTCTACTGTTGGCGTTCTTCCTCGGCAGCGTGTACGCATGGAGTTTCTCAGCCCACTGCTGCTCTCGCGAAATCGTTGGGACCAAAGGAGCGCCAATCCCGGCAAAGCCGAGCCAATCCCGGCACTCGATGACATCCACTGGCTGCATCACGGCATCGCCGATTCCAGCGTCCAAATGAAAGCGTGCGAAGACCCTGCCGTCCATCGTCGCTTCCACGGGATACCGGGCGCCACCGTAGGGCGCGGCATCCAGATCCATGACGGGCGGTCCGATGGTGTATTCGAACCAGTCGCCGAACTCGAAACTGGCCGCATCCTGCAACAGTTCCCGAACAACCCGATTGGTTTCAGTATCACTGGCGGCTGCGACCTTCTGGATCGTCAGGTCGATGTCGATCGTCGCCCGGGCAGTTTTGAAACGAAGTTCCAGCGCATAACCACCCTTCAGAGTCCACGGAGCTGATTCGACCCGGAATAGCCGCGCTAACAGACGATCGAACGCCACCTGGCGCCGGAGCCGATTCACTTGTACCTGTTCCGTTTCGGCGACCTTTCCGAGTCGGACTTCCAGCGCCCGCCGGAATGCCTTCGCCGTTGTGTATTCACGCGGCATTGATTACGCGACCCGCCGAAGAAGATCTTCAAAGACTCTCTGGGCCGGAACATTCAGCTTTACGCTCTTGATCTGGTGGCGGTTGATTAGACCGCGATCGAGCGCCTGCCTCAGGGCTTGCCGGAGAAAAGCTCGCTCGACGGTATCAGCTTCAATCAAATCGAGGATCGTTCGGAGGGGGCGGGTACGCTTGAACCCCTGCGCGGTCTGCACATCTTCATCAGCCAGGTCCGCAAAGTGCAGCACAAGAATACCGGGAATAGCGCTGTTCCGCCGAAAGTGGGTCGGGACGGTCATGTGCAGCTTGGCGGGATTAAGGTCGGAGAGTTCATAAAGGCTCAAGGCCGTTTGGTGGCTGTAGACTCCTTCGGTCACCTCGTTCCGATTCCTCGACCACAGCGCCCACTTCACCAGGTCAGGATGCTCCGCTATCGGAAACAGGGAGAGCCGGTAGATGCCCCGATATTCCCGGATCCAGTTCCCGACCTGCACATGGTATGGATGGGTATTCTCGGCAAAACCGGCGGCCTTCGCCTGCTTGGTAGTGAAGAAGCCCTCTTGCGCCTCGGCGATCTCGAAAAGCCGCCGTTCCGATTCACGATGACATCGTGGCATAACACAATCCTACAATTAAAGGGATGCTTTATGCAAGTCGACGCTGGCGGCAAGGATATCCTTCCAAAACCGCACTCCCGGCAAGGATATGCTCCCAGATGCCCAGTGTTGAGACCACTGAGAGTTGGTGGGCCGGTGCCAACGAGCCAAATCTCGGCAACTTTATGGTTTCAAAACGGCAAGGTTATGGGTTAAGTCACACTTTTCTCGGACCTGATTCGACAAGTGCCGCGGAAGCTGCACACTGCGCCGGCGATCAGTATCGCTTTTGGGAATATCACGATTACCTGTACACAAATCAGGGATTTGAAAACAGTGGATGGGCCGCTATTGCCCAACTGAACCAGTTTGCTTCTTCCCTGGGTCTGGACGCCACGCAATTCGCTGCCTGTCTGAATAATGGCAAGTATCTTCAGGAAGTAAAGAACGAAACCGCCGCCTGTCATCAGCAAAATATCAACGCAACCCCCGGGTTCGTGATTAATGGGACGATCATGATGGGCGCCGAGCCACTTTCGACTTTTGAACAGGCAATCAATTCCGCATTACGGCATTGATCCCGGGCCGTCGCCGGGGTCGCGTGGGGTGCGTATCTTGATCCTCCAATCGCAAGGTCACGCTCTTCACCCCCCGTAAATCACCCGCAGCACACTTCTTACATACTGCTCATCCGTGACGCCATCCAGCGCCGCCTCCGGAAACACCACCAGCCGCCGGAAATGTTCCGCCAGTGCCGCAAAGAGTTCCACGCGCGCGGCGGGGTCGTATCCATCGCGCCGGCTCACGGCCTGAATGGCGATGGCCGCGGCTTCCGGCGTAACCAGGCTGCGCAAACGCGCGGCCAAGTGCGGATACCCCAGCAAAGAATTGTATTTGGCCGGCGCAATTTCGTCGAGATCGGGCTCTTGCTGCCTGCGCTCGCAGGCAACAATCGTGTTGGCCGCCAGATCGCCCAACCGCTGCCCGTTGCGGCTGAACAGGCAGGCGATGCCGCCCACCAGATAAAGCGCTGGCAGTGTATCCACCAGTCGCAGCAGGTTCCGCAGCGCAATCTGCGAAACCTGCAGCCGCATGCCGTAGACGTCCAGCACGCGCAGTCCCATCACGCGCTTCCCGATGGTCTGGCCGCGCCACCGCCATTCCAGCAGAATCCCGTAGACGATGGACACAACGAAATAGAGCACTGTGGTCACGGCCCCGGCCACGTCCTTATTGAGGATGTTGGCCGCCGCGCAGACCTTGCCCGCCACGGAGCAGGCCGCCACAATGGCGGCAGCGTCAATGGCCCACGCCAGAGCCCGCGAAACCGGCGTCGCCAGTTCGAAAGAGAAAACCACGCCTTCGGGCGTTTCGATGGCCACGCGGGATTGGCGCGCCGCCTTCATTCCCGCCCCGCCCACGTCAGGAACGCCGTCAGCGCCGCCAGTTCACACGCGCCGAATGCGATTTTCAGGCTGTACGGCAGCACCGGCTGATGGTATTGCGAGACGAAAGCTTCGACAATGCCCGCCCACGCCAGCATGGCCGCGGCCCCACCGATGATGGCGAACAGGTCTGGCGTAACGGCCCGCAGCCGGTCGTTACGCGTGGTCTGTTCGCCCCAGCCAATCAGCGCGCCGGCCAGGATGAAGCCGCCCTGGCCGCCCAGCAGGATCGCGGGAATTTCAATCGATCCGTGCGGCAGCAGCCACCCCGTAAGAAAAGTCCCAAACCCCGCGCCGATGTAATCCGCCGCCACTGCGCCCAGAATCACGCCGTTATAAAAAAGCAGGACCAGCGTTCCCACTCCCCAGGTCATCCCGCAAGCCAGCGTCAACACCGTCACGTGGATGTTATGCGTCATCAGTTCCGCGGAGAAGGAAGCCTTCTCGCCTTGCAGCCGGTCGGTCTTGGCGCCTTCTTCCTTGGCGACGCGCTCCGCGGGACTCGAGTTCAAACCGGGAAAAGGCATCAGCACGCTCTTCACGCGCGGGTCCATGCGGATGGCGAACCATCCGAAGGCGCAGCCCAGCAGCGTCACCGCCAGCGAGAGTCGAAAAGCGCCTTGATGACGCCGGAACGCGCGCGGAAAGGCCAGCACCACGGATTTCCATCGCAGTTTCACCGGGGCGCGCGTCTCATGGATCTCCGTATACGCGCGCGCCACCAGCCCTTCCAGAAACGCGCGCAAGTTCGGTTCGGTGGAAAACGTGTCGAGCCGCGCCAGGTCCGCCGAGCTTCGTTCGTAGAGATAATGCAGCCGCTGGATCTCAGCTAGCGAAAGCCGTGCTTCCGGTTCCGTATCCAGCCGGCTCAGAACGCGCGCCAGTTCATCCCAGTACACGCGCTCGGCCGCCACGAAGCGGGGAAGATCGATGATCACAGGATTTGCCTCCGCTTCACTTCCAGGTATCCGGCGGTCACTTGGCTCTTGATGCGCAGCGAGTCCACCGTGGATAGCCGCACGCCGCGATTGCCCAGTGCGATCGCCAGTCGCCGCATCCGGTTGGACAGCATCTGCCCGGCCAATGACGTGTACAGCGCATCCAGATCCGCGGCCGGCGCACCGCTAAACAGCGGTGGAAGGGCTGTTTCGGTCACGTTCACCAGCACCACGTGGCGCCGCGCCAGCAGCGAAATTTCGCGTTCGAAGGTTTCCGCCAGCAGCGCGTCGTCGAGCGAAGTGAAAAATATCAGCAAGGCGCGCCGCCGCAGGTTCAATTGCAGATTGGTGAACACGTCGCGAAAATCGGGGCTCACCTTGCGCGCCTGCAAATTGTAGATGGTCTCGCGGCACAGGCGGAAATGGTTGAGCCCGCTGCCGGCGCGCAGGAATCGGTGCGTGCGGTCGCTGAACGTCACCAGCCCGAACCGGTCGCCCTGGCGTTCCGCCACCAGCGCCAGATGCAGCGCGGCATTCACGTAGCTTTCCAAAATGTCCTGGCGCGCCGAAAGGCGAGACGCGTCGATCACCGCGTAGACTTCCTGGGCATGCTCGGCGCGGAACAGTTTCACCACAGGAAAATGGCGCCGCGCCGTTGCCTTCCAGTAGATATCTTCGAAATTGTCGCCCGGCATGTATTGCCGCAGGTTGTCGAATTCCCTGCCCTTCCCCAGCAAACGGTGCGCCCGCGGCCCCGCATCGGCGCGCTTCAGGAAAAGCGACGCGGTGGCGCGGTCGCGCAGATTCGGGTAGACCCGCAAAGCGCATACCGCCGCCCGCTGGGCGCGCGCCAGCCACAACCCGAACGGCGAGGCCACTTCCACATGCAGCGTGCCCAGCGCATGATCGCCGCGCGCTGTTCCCGTGGCCCGCCAGTCGAAGCGCGAAGCGCCCGGCGGCGCCAGCACATCTTCCGTCAATGATTCCGATGCCACGCCCTCCGGCAGCGCTGCGCTCAATTTCAAAGCGATGGGGACCGTCCTACTATTCTCGATGAACACCGGCAAGCTGGTGGGAATATCCTTGGTCAGGCGCAGAAACACCGGCGTGCGCAGGGTCAGCCCGTCCAGAAGTTCCAGCGAACGAACGGCGTCCACCGCCGCCGCGGCTGCCAGCAATACCAGCGTGATGGCGCACGGCAGCGCTGCGCCCGGCACGAAGCCGGCAGCCGTCGCAAGCGGCACAACCACCACCGCCGCCACCAGCATCAGCCGCTCGGACGGAACAATCATCGCGGCACCGGCACCTCATGCAGAATGCGGTCCAGCACTTCCGCCGTGCGCACGCCTTCCAGTTCCGATTCCGGCCGCAGCAGCAGGCGATGCTCCAGCACCGGCGACGCCACCGCGCGGATGTCGTCGGGGCTCACGAAATCGCGCGCCGCCAGCGCCGCCCACGCGCGCGCCGCTCGCAGCAGAGCCTGGCTGGCGCGCGGACCGGCGCCGGAAAGAATGGCGTCGTCGGTGCGCGTGCGGCGCACCACCTGCACCGCGTAATCCACCAGTTGATCGCTCACGTTGATCTGCGCGAGGGCCGCCCGCATCGCTGTCAGGTCCGTTTCCGTCAGGCATTGGCCCACTTCGCCGCGCTGCAGCACAGCTTCCGGCGCCGCATCGTTCAGGCTGCGCCGCGCCAGTGAGAGTTCCTCTTCCCCACTCGGCCAGGTCATCGGAATCTTCAGCATGAAGCGGTCCTTCTGCGCTTCCGGCAGCGGATACGTTCCCTCCGATTCAATCGGATTCTGCGTTGCGAAGACCGTAAAATTCGGCGACAGGCGATGCGTCTCCCGATCAATCGTCACCGTGCGCTCCTGCATCGCCTCAAGCAGCGCCGATTGCGTCTTGGCGGGCGCGCGATTGATTTCATCGGCCAGCAAAAACGTGGTGAACAGCGGCCCTTTCACCAGCGAAAACTCATTCCGTTGCAAGTTGAAAATATTCGTCCCGGTGATATCCGCGGGCATCAGGTCCGGCGTAAACGAAATACGTTTGAACTCGCACCCCAGCGCGGCCGCCAGCGTGCGCGCCAACAGCGTCTTGCCCAAGCCGGGAACGCCTTCAATCAGGGCGTGCTGGTTGGCGAGCACCACCACCAGCGAGTAGCGGATCACCTCGTCCTGCCCGATGATCACTTTGCGGATGCCGGCCAGGACGTTCTCCGCGGCGGTCTGGAATTGATCGAGATTCAAAGCGGTCCTTTCGCTTGCAAAACGATTTGGATTTCGCGGATAGCTTCAATCGGGCGGCCTGCCCGCTCGCGGAGCGCGGCTTCCACGCCTCGCAGTTTTTCCGGATTCACGTCCCGCCGGTGCGTGGCCAGCCATTCGCTCCAGCAGACTCCGGCCACATCGCCCGGTGGAATGTGACGCCGCAACAGAGTCAGCAATCCGGATTGCGACGTCCGCCCGGCTAGCCGTTCCACCGGCGCGGCCGCAACCGGCGGCGGAAAAGCGGAAGTGCTCTTCCACAGAAATAACGCCGCGCAGATTCCCAGCCCGATCGCCATCCCGCCCAGCCGGAAGCGCCGCGCCAGACCCACCACGCTGCCCGATTCCGCGATCCCGAAATGCTGTTCGTCGAAGATCACCCGGTCGTACGGCCCGATCGCCGCCGCTACCGCGCTCAGCCGGTCCATCGCCGCGGTCGATTCGTTGGTGAAGGAATCGGGTTCGGAGATCAACCGCACCGTGCCTTTGCCGAATGCCCGTTCGATCGCGAGACTCCTGCCCGCCACCTGCTCCGTCACCTGCCAGCCTTCCGCTTCGGCGAAATACAGATGGTGCGTATGTTTTGGTTCAGCGTCGTACCCGAACCGAATGTGCCACCGGCGATTCCACTCCTCGCCGCCCGGCGGAGCCTCGTGCTGCTCCCAGTTCATCGCCGCCACCACCCGGTTCCCGCGTTCGGCCAGGCTTTCGAAAGCCTTCAGGGCCGGTTCATTATCGAATGCCTCCGGATTTGCCGCCAGCACAAGAATCACCGCGCCCGCCGGCCCCAGCGAATCGAGCGGCAGATAATTGCGCGACACCGTGACACCCTTCGTCAACGCCAGCGTATCGTAGAGCAGCTTCGCTCCGTTAGGATCGGCGCGCAGGCTGGAGAGTTCCGGATAAACGTCACCGGAAGCGAACTGCAGGCTGAACAGCCGGATCAGGCCATACGTGAAAGCGGCGGCGAAGAAAACAAACAGGAGCGACGCGCGCGTGCTGCTACTCATGCCGGCACTCCTTGTTTCATGGCTTCCATGCGCCGCCTGAATTCGGCTGCGTCATCCGCCGTCACTTCGTGCAGCCCATACCACGCGCGCTCAAAAGCCGCCACGTTCACGGCGAACAGCCGCCGCGCTTCGGCCATCCGCCGCGCTTTCCGCCGCAACTCCGTCTCATATTCGCGATTCGTTTTGCCCGGATGAATCGTCAGCAACTGCCGCCGTCCCAGCCAGGCCAGGTTGGCAAGATAGAAAGCCCGCAGCGCCAGCCGGAAATTCTGCTCGTCGACCGAACGCGCCGCCAGGTCCAGCCAGCTCTCTTCGGAAAGCCGGTCCGCCGTAAGGTCTTCGGCCGCCAGGTCGATTGCCGGCAGCGCGTGAACCGCAGCCGCTCTGGGCCGCGTCCGTTGAAACCAACGGCGGCGCCACGCAATCCACACAGCGACCAGCGCAACAAAAGCGATCAAGACATAGACGCCGCGGTTCAGCCCGGTTGCGGGCATGGCCCCATCCGGCGTTGACGGCAGGCCGTTCAGCCGCCGCTTCAACCAATCCACCACCGCCTGAATCGCATGGCCGGCGGCATCCCGCGCCGAGCGCAGTCCATCCACAATGCGGTCCGTCATGCGCATGAACCACGACTCCGGTTTGTCGGTTACGCCGGGCGGCGGCAAACGCCAGTCGTATTCGTGAGCCAGTTCGGCCTTGCGCACGGAATTCTCCAGATCCTGCGGGGAAACCGCCGCGTAGGCATGGAACGGCGCCGCCAGCAGCACCAGTAGGATTGCCGAAGCCACCAGCGCGCGCAGCCCTGCCCGCAAGTCCTCGCCGCTGGTGAGCGATTCACCGTGGAAGCAGCGCACGCAATATACCGCCTGCGTGAACGGGTCGAACGCCATCCAGGAAACCGAGAGCACCGACAGCAGGAACAGCGGATTGAAAATGAAATAGATGCCGGAACGCGAAAAGTCCGACTCGTAGCCGGTCAGCACGCGCACCAGTTGAGGCAGCAATGCCAGCGCCAGAGCCAGATTGACCGCGACCAGGAATCCCAGAAAAAACAAAATCGGAATCACCGCCCAGCCCTGGCGCTTTTCCAGGCCCGCCAATTGGCGCGCCCGCGCCATCAATTGCATCACGTCCAGATCTTCGCGGTCTGCCAGCACCGTCGCGAACCGGTAGAAGCTCACCGTCCACGCGAATGGAAACACAATCAAGCCGGCCGCGGGAACCGCAATCAGCCGGGTTGCGCCAAGAAATGTCTGCCCGGCAAGCAGATTCCACATGCGCCGCCAGGTCCACAGCCCGTCGGCCGTCCCGCTCAACTGCCGGCGCAAGCGCCCCGCGAAGACCGCGCGCCAGCAGTTCATCCAGGCAAGCAATAGCGCCAGCACCATCGCTTCCACCGCGCAGGTGGAATTCGAAGTGTGCGTGTTGGTGGCGTCGTTCCAGAAAATCAGCAGGCCCAGAGCCAGCGGCGCGCTGCCCACCAGGTGGCATAGCAGCGTGGAAACGGGCGCCCGCCGCAGCAGGTTGACGGCATCTTCCAGCAGCGGTACGGCGCCATCGCGGCTCAACGGGTTTGCCATATCGATTGCTCCATGTGGGCCGTCGATTCCAGCAGCGCTTCTCCCGCGCCATAGAATACGAACCAGGCCAGAACCAAACCGGCCAGCGTCATCGCGGCCGGAAGAAACCGGCGGAAGATGCGCCTGCGCTCGGGCCTTGCCAGCGCCGGCGCGCGCAGGCACGCCGCGCACAAAAGCCGCCGCTCGTGCTCCGTGACACACTCGCGGCAATAAGACCGGCCGCACTGCGGACAGCGGCACACGGCTTCGCGGTCTTCGTGGTTCCAGCAGTGCTGCTCGAATACCGGCGCGGTCACATCGGTTCTCGGTTCTCGGCTCTCAGTTCTTTATGATATCCGGCGGGCGGGCGTCGGCGGGCCGCAGAATCACAGCCAGCCCGATCAGCGCCACCACAATGTTCAGGCCGCCGGCAATCTGCCGCGCCAGCACGAATTGCGGAAGCATCACGCGAGAAAACGGGTTGGGGCTAAACGTCCCCGTCGGGATGAACGCGGCGGTGGTCGCCGCAACGTAATAAACCAGCCCCTGCACCATCAGGGCTGCCAGCGCCACGCGCTGCATGCCTGCTCCCAGAATGCGCCGCTGCCGCTCAATCATCACGTACACCGCGCTCGCCATCTGAACCAGAGTGAGACACGTAAAAACCCAGGCGATCGCCATCGAGGCATATCGCACCGTCAATAGGTCCACCGCCGCCCCCGCCAGCAGGCAGGCCAGCAGCACCAGGCAGGCCGCCGTATAGGTCTTGACACCCGCCGCGCTTGCGGCCGGCGCCATTGCCGCGGCGGCGGCAACCGGGCCAACCGCCTGCTCTTCGATGGCTTCGGCCCAGTTGGCATCCAGCCTCCCTTGCGCTTCCTCAATCCGCGGCCTCACCTGCTCCAGAAATTTCCGCGCCGTCCACGTCCGGTAAAGCGACGGCAAAGCATCGTTGCTGACGGCCGTGTACAACCGGCACCGGCAGCTGAAGAAGAAGGAAAATACCAGCCATACACCCACCATGATGGCGAAAACCGCCCACCAGACAATCGCGAAACCGGGCGGCATCACGGTCCAGAAAAGCCACGCTGACAGCCACGCCAACAGCATCGCCAGGGAGCGCGTCGAAACATAAAATCTCGGATAATTCGCCATCGCGATGGCTTGAATATCGCGCAGATAGAACCGTTTGTATTCCTCGCGAAACAGCCGCGTCCGCACCAGCAGCAGGTGGTCCGGCGCCAGCCACAAGCTGGAGCCTGTTCCAATTCCGCGGCGCCGGCCGGGCAGTTTACGATACCGGATGTTTGTTTCTGGCATGGCCGCTCTCCGGTCAGTGTCCCGACACCGCGCGTTCCAGCGAATAGACCAGCAGCCACACCCACGCAATCAGAATCGCCAGCGAAATTGCCGCCCCCACGACGAATCTCCACCGGCTGCGCCGCACCAGGCTGAGCGGCTGTTTCCACTTCACCACGGTGAACACCAGGCTCCCCGGCGCGGTCAGGATGGTAATAGGGAAAAAGAAAATCAGCGAAAGCACCGGCACCGCCAGCGCGATGGAATCATACAGCGTGCGGGAAGAATCCGGATTGGCGGCCCGCGCTGCCCCGCTGCCGGCCGCCACGCATGAAGGGCACCACACCTGCCCGCTGAAATCCACTTGGCAAAGGTCGCAGACGAAGCGCCCGCACTGGTTGCACGCGGCCACCGCGCGCTTGCCCGGGTGATCGAAACACGCCGCTTCGCCATCCAGGGCAGCTTCCGGACGCGCCGGCCCCGCGCCATCGCGAAGCAGTGCGGGAAACGCGCGTACCGTGTTGACAGACCAGCAGCCCGTGCAGCGGGCATTCTCCGGCCGGGCCAGTTCCCACGAGGGCAGCGGCGTTTGACAGCGGGCGCAGCAGAGGGGCATCATTCAGCCTTAGTTCTGATTCTTGATCACTCGCGTGTCGCAGATCATATCGTGCAGGGCTCGCTTTTGCGAATCGAAACCGGCAATGATGTAACCAATCATCAGAATCATGCTGCTGATCATCTTCGCAAAGTACCGCCCCGCCGCGCGACCCATACTGATGGGCCCGCCATCCGGCCTCACCACCTTAAGCCCCAGCGCCATCTTGCCCGGTGTAGCCCCCAGCTTGGCCACAAAAAAAGTCTCGTAGCAACAGCCCACAATGGCATTCAGCAGGATGCTGGCGCCCATAATTCCCAACATCGGCCCCAACGCCATCATCGCTTCTTCCGGCGAAGCGCCCGGCCGCAAACTGGTATTGGTCATCAATGCCGGGAACATCAGGGCGGTGCCGATTCCCGCCACCACCGCCAGAATGATGCCATCGATCATGGCCGCCACAAACCGAATCCAGAAGCCTCCAAAATGGAACGCCTGCATACCCGGGGCGACGCCTTCGCGCAGCTTTTGTACATACGTGTTCTTGCATTCCGGACACACCATGTGACCGCCGAAACTGGCGAGTTCATCGGGAAGAGTCGGCCGCCCGCACTCCGCGCAGAAGCGATGTTCCGGTTGTTCGATGGCGTCCATCTGGAATCCTCCGGCCTACTTTAGCAGCTTGATGTGCGTTGTGGGACCGGCCTCCTGGCCGGTCCTTGGAATTTGGCCAGTCCCAGGCGCGCCGCCTACCTGGTGGGGCAGGTTGGCAACTGTTGGCAACCTGCGCACCGAGTGTCACTCGGTGCAGCCGGGTAGCGCCCGGCTAGGACCGGCCTCCTGGCCGGTCCTAGCCGCCTAAGCAGTTGTGAATCTCCACCTTTGGTTGCGTGGGCGGTGCTCACCCGCACTCAAGAAGGTGTATTCGGCAGTTTGGTGGGCCACGCTTTGCCCCGCTATAAGCAAAGCCGCTGCTATTTGGACCGATTCGTCAGCCCCGCCATCGCACCCAGCGGGCATTGCGGAAACACGGCTGGCGTCCCGCCGGCCGCCACTCTACTTCTTCCCGGGATCCGGCAACTGATTCGCCATTCTGCGCTGCGCTTCTTTCGCCAGCTGTTCTTTCACGTCGTTCAGCGCCTTCTCCAGCTTGCGTGTCTTGGCGGCCTGCAACTCCAGGTCCCCTTTCAGCTTCGTCGATTCCTGGCGCAACTCGTCGCGCTCCTGGCGCACGGCAGGGTCTTCGGCCGGCTGTTTGTGGTCGGGAAGCTTACCCAGAAAATTGGCCACTTCATTCACCTCGCTGCCCACCTTCATCCGCACTTCCACGCGCTCCGCCTGCCGGCTGTAAGTGAATGCGCCTGCTTCCAGTTGCGTCTTCCCCAGCGGAATGGATTGCGGCGATCCGTTCCCGTCGGCAATTTCCAGCACGCCCTGGCCGGCCTTCTGAATCGCCGGTGAACGTCCGTCCCACTGAATCGCCAACTGTCCGTTTTGGTCGGACACGGCCAATTTCACGGCCGGCACTGCTTCCTTGGGAAGACCCAGGCGTATGCGAGCCATCAATGGCGATGCCAGCTCCACCAGAGGCGGCAACCACGCCTCGCGCGTCTGGTAACTGCTCACGCCCAGCCCCGCGCCCAACGCCAGCGCCGCGGCAATCTTCACCCAGCGCCACGACCGCTCCGGCTTGATCTGCAGGAACTGCGGCGCACGAAACTCCCGCACCTGAGACTCCGGCGATCCTTCCTCGGCTTTGTTTTCCGCAGCTTCTTCCGCGGCGTCCGCAGCCTCCGCCACCGGCTCCGGCGCGTCCTCGGGCGCCGGGGTTTCCTGCCGCACTACCGGCGCGGCTGGCCGCTGCACGTCCGGAGTGAGCGTGATCACCGGTCCGCGCGCCTCGGTTTCCCGGCGCAGCGGTTGCTGTGCCGCCGGCATCTCCGGTGGCGCTCCGCCTGGAACCTGGCGGATCGGCTGCGCCTCAATCGAAAACTCGTGATAGCTGGCAGCGCCATGAATCGAACCATCCGCTTCCCGGAAAAAGAACCCGCCCCGCGTCGGCTCAAACGTGCTCGGTTTCAAAACCAGCGCGATTTGCCACTTCTCCGGAAAGAATCGCTGGTGGATCTCCACGTCTGCATCGGAAAGGAAGATCTCGCTGCGCGTGTGGGAGTGGTACCAACCCACCGCCCGCAGCCCTTCGGGATGCTCCTTCGCCTCCGCCAGCAAGGTGGAGAGTTGCGTCAGGTCATTTTGCGACAGCGTGAACGATGGCCCCGTGGCGTGTTCGCAATCGAGCGCCCGGTAATCCAGAACCGAAATGCGCCCCGGCGCAACCCGGCCCAGCAGAATGCCACCGATCTCTGCCCCGCCTCGCGGCAGCGAAAAAAAGGCGTCCACCACGGCCAGACGAATGTCGTCCAGCACGCGTGACGAATACTCAATCGTGTGGGGGCACTCTGCTGCGTTCCATGTCCCCACCGCACTTTCCGTACTGCTTTCAATCATGCGATTCCCGTTTCCGTTCTTTGATTGTAGGGTATTCCCGCAATCAAGATACCTGCAAATCCGGCAGTACCCCACGGTTGCCTTCAGATAACTCCAGCCACATAACTGCAGCCGCGCGCCCAGTGCCGGTCATTGAGCAGCCGACGCCGCAAGCCTCGCCGCAGCGCAGCGGACCCGGTTTCACCGTTGACATCCCAGATTGCCAGCACGCGCCCCGACGCACCGTCTTCCGACTGGCCGACGACCAGCTCAGAGCAGCCGTTGGCGGATGCAAG
>Ga0182030_10000534_pt1 | contig 72132 bp, 71 predicted proteins | sample 812S3MmetaG_FD_121299 | JGI IMG/M metagenome (GOLD analysis project Ga0182030, IMG submission 121299) | Permafrost microbial communities from Stordalen Mire, Sweden - 812S3M metaG (Illumina Assembly) | ecosystem: Environmental > Terrestrial > Soil > Wetlands > Permafrost | place: Sweden...
AGCGCCGAGGCGCGGGGACGGACGGTGTCTTTGAGGACCCTAGGGCAGCGAGGACAGCGATCGGTGCTGCCCTAGGCCCGGGGGCGCAGCGGACCAGCCGGCTCAGCGGAGAGAGGCCTAGCTCAGGCTGTTGACCTGGAGCGCGTCGAGCACGGCATGATTCGCGCCGCCTTCTGTCAGGGTCACGCTTGCGTCGATGTCGTAGCAGTACAGACCGATCGTTGCTACGGCCGAGAGCGTCACGGCCACCTGGGTCGTTAGCGGCGTCTGCACTTCGAACTTGGCGGCGCCCGTTTCCAGCAGCGGCACGAGCGCTTGCGCACCCTCCGCTTCGTGGCCATCGACGTCCAGTTCGCACCCGAGAACCACTTTGCCGGCGGCGGAGGCGCGTCCGAACACCTGGGCGGCAGCGGAGATGACGTAGTGGCCGGCCGGCAGCTTCTTGGTGAGCACGTATTCGTTGAGCGGCACGGCGGCTTCCTCGATCGCTGAGAATCCGGCGACAGCGCCGTTGGCGCCTGCCCTGCCTTCGCTACCCGCCTCGCCTTCCTTGCCGTCGGATCCGTTGGCTCCGTCCTTGCCCGCGGGTCCCGTCGCGTTCCACGAGAGCTTCTTCTCACTGCGCTTGCAGTGCGTGGACCTGCCGACGAGGCGCATCTCTCCGCTGCTCTTCTTCACGCATACGTAGATCACCGCTGCTTGCGCCTGAGGGGCCGCGGCGAGTGCCGCGAGCAGCAACGCCGCGCCGGCAATAAGCGCAAGGAGCGTCCGACGCACGATCGGTGTAGACATGATCTTTCGATCCCTCCAGTGTCGGTTTGTTGCGGCCTCACCGGTATCCGCTGCAACTGCGGCGTTGGAACTCGCGGGCCGCGCGCGAGGCATCGTCGCAGCGCTGAGGAGTGCGCGTCGGACCGCGCCGTTCGGAGGCCGCTGGTCGTCTCTGATTGTGGGCTGCGGTGTTAGCATTGTCATGTCGCGTGGGGTGAGTTCGACCGGATCCGGGGTGCTAGAGATGGCCGGCGTGGATCGAGGGCCGCATCGCTGCTGGTGGGTGGCGCTTACGCTGACGCTGATGCTGGGGGGCGGTTGGTTGGCTCCATCGGGTGCGCGCGCCGGGACCTTCGATCTGGCGTTCACCGGATGCATCGGCGCGGACCTCGAACTGGGCTGCGCGACGACCAGCCCGTCGGGTGTGCTCTTCGACTCGGAATCGGTGGCGATCAGTGCCGACGGGAGCAGTGTCTACGTCGTTGCGAACACCGGCAGCGGCACGGGCCTGCTGGATGGGTTCTCGCGCAACACCTCCACGGGGTACTGAGCTTCCGGGAATGCATCGGCGATGGCTCGGGCTCCTGCACGGCGACCAGCCCCGCAGATGCGCTGGGCGAGCCGCGGTCGGTCGCGATCAGCCCCAACGGAGCGAGCGTGTACGTCGCCTCGTTCGATGCAAGCGCGGTCGATGTGTTCTCCCGGAACACGTCGACCGGCGCCCTGACCTACTCCGACTGCATCGGCGAGGAAAAAGGCTGTGCCTCCACGACACCGGCGAGGGCCCTTGAAGGAGCCGACTCCGTGGCGGTCAGCCCCGACGGCGCGAGCGCTTACGTGGGCGCCCAGGAATCGCTCGACGTCTTTGAACGCAACACCTCGACCGGAGCTCTGACCTACAAGCAGTGCATCGGGGAACTGCCCGGCTGTACGAGCACCTCACCGGCCGAAGCAGTGGTCGGGGTGAGCTCGGTGACGGTCAGTCGCGACGGGCACAGCGTGTACGCAACCAACAGAAGCTTTGGCATGCTCGACTTCTTCGAACGCGAAGCCGGCACCGGGGTGCTGACCCTAGAGAGCTGTCTCGGAGACTCGGGCTCGAAGTGCGCGTACTCGCTTCCCAACAAAGCGCTCGAAAGTGCGGGGTCGGTCATGGCGAGCGCCGACGGGCTCAGCGTCTACGTCGCCTCAAATGGCCTCCCCTCAGCGGGCGGGCTGGTCGCGTTCACCCGCGACCCCTCGACCGGCAAGCTGATTTACCAGGGCTGCTTCGGCCAGGCGGGCGGGTGCACGGCGACCAGCCCGCTCAACGCAGTGGAGAAGGACTACTCAGTCGCCGTCAGCCCCAATGGCGCCAACGTCTACACGGCCTCGGAGGGCCCCAACGCCGTGGGCGTGTTCTCCCGCAGCACCTCCACCGGTGCGCTCAGCTATGAGGGCTGCATCGGTAACGACAGTGAAGCGGGCTGCACCGCAACGAGCCCTGCGGATGCCCTCGACGACGCCGACTCAGTGGTGGTGAGCCCCGACGGCAGCGACCTCTATGCCAGCTCCGGCGCGACGCTCAGCAGCTTCTCGCTCCCCGCGCCGGCGTGCAGCAGCTGCTCGACCGCGCTCACACCGGGCGAAGCGGCCGCGACCTCGCAGCCATCGTCCATCAAGTACACACCCAAGCCGCCCTCACCCCAGAGCACACTCGCCACCCTCGGAAACCAGCGGATCACCCTGATCACACCGTCGCCGCTCTCGTGCACGGCCAGCGCCGGGAAGCTACTCGTGAACCTGAACTCGAGCGCCATCACCGGGTCCAGGGCAAGCAAGCTCAAGTTCACACGCGCCACGTTCTTCCTGGGAAATGGCATCCGGCACACCCGCAGGACAACAACCGATCTCCGAGGCCACCGGAACACCACGATCGCCGTCACCTATTCACCGAACGCGACCATCAGCCGCCTGCCGGCCAAGCTCGAGCTTTCGCTCGCGGGCTTGAAGCCGGGCAGCCACATTCTCAGCGTCAAGCTCCTCTACAGGCAGAGCAGGCGCAGGCACGGTCGTGTGCTCACCACGACCTTCGTCAAGACTCTGAGCGCCCGAGTGACGGTGTGCTGAGGTCGGAGTGCCGTGACTTCGCGAGAATGCGGCTCTCGGGGAGATCGTCGGCGGCTGAGCGCCCCGGGCTCGGGAAGGGGAGCCACAGCGTTCTGGAGGTTGCTTCCTTCAGCCGAGTCGGACGGGCGGTAGGCGCGCCTCGAGCATGCCCTTGTGCCTCATCGCGGCGAGGATCTCGGCGGCCACCTCCTGCGCGCTGCGCTGCTCGGTGTCGATGACGAGGTCGATTCCGGGCAGCCCCGGAGTCGAGACCGCGTAGCGTCGGGCGCGCTCGATAAGAGGCGCCTTGCCCGGCCAGCGGTCCGGCTCGCGGGCATCCAGACGCGCGGCCACCGTCTCGGGCGACGCGCGCAGACAGACCACGAGCACGAGCTCAGCGGCGGTCGCGGCGCTAACGGCGGCGAGCTCCTCAGCGGTCGCGCATGTGGCTGAGATCAGGAACCTCCGCCGACCTGCGTCACGCTGAAGTGAAAGGACCGCTTTCAGCTGGGCCACCCAACTGCTGGCGGGCAGTAGAGGTCGCCCGAGCGAGAGAGACTCGGCCTCCATTGCCCCATGCTCAATGTCGTACACGTCATGGAGCGTCGCCAGCTCCTCGAGCACGGAGGACTTGCCGGCACCTGGAGCACCTGTGAGGATCAGCGCCGAGATCACCGGGTGCAGTATCGCCCAGCCTGATCCGATGCGATTGAATTACCGTGCAGCCGTCGGATCTCCGGGCCGACCTGCGGCTGTGCCGTGGAGGAGATTGGGGCCCCGATCGTCGCGGTATCGCACCAGGCCCCGCCGGTGAGCGGGGTATGTGTCCCAACCAGCGGAGGTGGCAGATGGCCGAGCTCAGAAAGCCGTCAGAGGAAATTGTGCTGACCCACTTCATCGTCTCCGACGATGTGGAGCGTTCACGGCGCTTTTACACCGACGTGCTCGGTGGCACGCTGGCCCGCTCCGGAGAGCCGACCAACGTGGCGCTCGCCAACAGCTGGATCGTCATCAACCGCGGCGGAGGCCCGACCGACGACAAGCCGGCGGTCACGCTGGAGACACCACGCGACCCCGACCGCGTCAGCAGCTTCCTCAATATCCGGGTCAAGGACATCGCGGCCGTGTACGCCGAATGGAGCGCACGCGGTGCCGAATTCCTGACGCCGCCGAAGCAGCACGCCTACGAGATCCGTTGCTACATTCGCGACCCCGACGGCCATCTGATCGAGCTGGGACAGACCACGGACTCAGAGGGCGACTGGACGCCGCCTCAGTGGCTTTCGGCCGCAGGCGGCGGGGAGCCTGAGTAAGCGACGAGATCCCTTCACATCACTCTCGGCTCAAGGCATTCCGCGCGATTGCGCCGGGCCCGGCAGCTCAGCGCGAGGATGCCTCAACGGGTGCGGCATGCTGGGTGGCGCCGGGAGTGTCCGCGCGCTGGGTGAACTCGAGGATCGTCGTTGTCGTGACCTGCGCGTCGTCGAGCATCGGGCAGTGCCCAAGGCCGTGCAGTGGGACCCACTGCGCCTCGGGCACCATGCGACGGAAGCGTTCGGCGTAGCCGGGCCAGGGAAGGATTCTGTCCTTCGTGCCCCATGCGATCTGCACCGGCGAGTCAATGGCCGCCAGCTCGCCGAATCCTGTGCCGCTCAGATGCTCGAGCAACGGCAGGTAGATCGTGCACATGGCAGCAGCCTCAGTCATCTCGACGGCAAGCGCTGCCGGCAGGTCGGCTGGGTGTACGGCGACGTCGCGCAGCGCGATTGCGCGAAAGCGCGGGCGCCGCATCAGCTGAGCGCCGCCAGGGCCCAGGAGCTTGAGAGACCGGTAGTTCTGTCGGAATAGCCGCCTGAGCCGCTTGGTCTCGCGTCCGCCGTGGGTCCATCCGCCTGCAGGTGACAGGGCGGTCGTCGAGAGCGCGCGGCCGCGCGCTGCAAGCTCAAGAGCCAGCCAGCCGCCGAGCGAGTTGCCGACGAGGTGGGCACGATCGAAGCCGGCTGAATCCATGTCTCGCTCGATCGCGTCGGCGATCGCATCGGGTGTCGCAGGCGACCCGGCGAGATACTCAGGTCCCGCGGAGTGCCCGAGGAGGGCCGGCACCAGCACGTCATGTTCTCGCTCCAAGGCCGGCAGCACCGGCCTCCAGATCCCCCAGCTCGCCGAGAAGCCGTGGATCAACACCATCGGGGAGCCGCTGCCGACTCGGTGCACCGCACTCGTTGGCATCCTCGGATCCTAAAGCAGAGTTGGAGATACCTGACGCACGGGCGACCTCGCAACCGGTATCCCGCTGCCCGATCTCCCAACGGAGCATTGGTTGGCCTTAGGGATCGCTGAGGCTAAGCTTCAGCGATCGTGTCGCTGATGGCCCAGACGTCCGCCGAGATCTCGCTGCCGGCCGAGGCCGATGGCGCGCGCGTGAGCGACCGCATCGCCGTTTTGGCCGACACGGTCGACGTCGTCGGATTGACCGACAATCACGCCGGGCAGCCGCGCATGTCGCCGCTGGCGGCGGTGGCGCTCGCGCGGGAGCAGGGTGTGGGGACCATCGTCCATGTGTCCTGCCGTGATCGCAACCGGCTTGCCCTGCAGTCCCAGGTCGTGGGCGCGGCTGCCCTCGGCGCTGAGGCGGTGCTCTGCATGCAGGGCGATCCGGTGCCTGGCGTCGAGCACGTCGGCGACATGACCGCCACGCAGCTGATTGCGAGCGCGTTGCCGTGGAGCGCCCCGCACCCGCTGGCGGTCGGGGCTGTCGTCAATCCCTTCGCCGAGGACGTCGAGCGGGAGTTGCGGCTCCTGCGGCGCAAGGTCGCCGCAGGAGCAACCTTCGTGCAGTCGCAGATGATCTTCGACCCCGCACGCCTCGAAGCGTTCCTGTCGGCCGCCGAGGACACGCTCGCGGATGTGCGGTTCTACGCGAGCGTCGCGCTGCTCCGCAGCTCGCGCATGGCCGAGCGCGCCTGCGCGCTACCGGGGGTCGCGATTCCCCAGCGAGCGCTGGCGCAAATCAGTCGCGGCGGCGGCATCGAGCTGGCGCGCGAACTGGCGGCCGCCGTTGCCGCTGTCTCGCGCGTAGATGCGCTTCATGTATTCCCGCTGGGAGCCGAGGCGGCGACACGCGAGGTCGCCGCGGAGTTCCGCGTCGCGCGCGGTCTCAGCGCCCAACGCCTGGCGGGGACCGGGCGGTAACTGCCCGCCCGAGGATCGGCTCCTCACCCCGCTCGCCGGTAGCGGACGTGCGTGGCGAGCGGAGAGTGCAGCACCTCGACCGGCTCGAAGCTGAAGGACTCGACTCCGTCGAACAGCCGCTCACCGGACCCGAGCAGGACGGGGACCACGTCGAGCGTAAGTTCGTCGATCACTCCGGCGGCGAGCGCCTGACGGACGGTCGACGCGCCGCCCGCGATGTCGACGCCACCCGCCCCGGCCGTTTCGCGCGCCCGCGCGTATGCGGCCTCAAAGCCCTCGGTGACGAAGTGAAAGCTCGTGCCGCCGTCCATCTCGATCGGCTCGCGAGCGTGGTGGGTGAGCACGAATGCCGGCGCGTGGTAGGGAGGTTCGGAGCCCCACCATCCATCCCAGTGCTCATCCCACTCGCCGCGGATCGGCCCGAACATGTTGCGCCCCATGACGTAGGCGCCGCGCGGTCGCATGAGCGAGGCTTCCGCGCTCGCGTCCGCGTCGTTCGCGCGCTCGTCGCCGAGGTGCCAGCTGTGCACCTCCCTGCCGCGCTTGCCCAGCGGATTCTCCCGGCTCTGGTCCGGGCCGGCGACGAAGCCGTCGAGCGAAATCGACATGTGGCAGGTGGTGTCGGGCATCGGCATCCCTCGGGTGATCGCGGTCTACAAACGTCGCCACCGTACCGGAAGGGCCTCCGCGATCCGTTCCGGAGGGTCTAGCCTCATTCGGGCGTCACCTCACGAGATCTCGACCCCCCGCCGCTCGACCCCGGCGGGCTGCTCGCGCGCCGCCGGGAGCCCAGCCGCCGCCGCGCGCCGTGCACGTCGCTGGCGCAGAATGATCATGCTCCCCAGGCACGGGCCGAACACGGCCACGTATGCGGGGAAAGCGGCCGAGACGACCGTTACGTCCTTGACAGCCAGGAACGACACTGCGGCGCCGGCCCCGCTGACTACATAGGGCGCCCAGTTCTCGTCCTGTGGGGCGGTCCATCCGTTGTGGAATGTTGGGACGGCCCCGAAGAAGTCCGCGATGATCGAGAACACGATCGCCCAGATGGCGTTGCTGGTCGATAGCCACCCGACCATCCCCGCCAGCGAGATGCCCTGGCTTGAGCCGTCGATCCAGGTGTAGGTCCACTGGCCTTTGTGCAGCGCAAATCCGAGGATCGCGAGCTCGCAGGCGGTGGCAACCGCCGTCAGCGCCCCACTGGCATAGGCGCCATCGCTGAACGCGGCCACCGTTGCGATGCCGGTGACCAGTGACCAGGTAGCCCACGAGGCGACGCGCGGCCTGATCGTGCCCCTGAAGGTCGCGAGCATGTACGGCAGGAACCCGCTGGCCGAGATACACGGCCCAACGATCGTCAGCAGCGTCCTCACCGCGCGAAGCCCCAGTTCCGAGGGGTCCCAAGTGCTGCTGATGACCAATGGCGCAAGGTCCCCGCGATCCTACTCGCGTCGACTGCGCCACGCCAGCGAACTCAGCCGGGCGAGGAAACGATCACCGCGAACAACCCCTGACACGCCGGGCTCGGTTCGATCGGGCCCGAACGTCTTATCGCCGGAGTTGCACCTACCGCCTGTGCTCGGGGTTGGGGTGGTCGGGATGTCCCAAGTCCCAGTCGTGCGTCGAATTGCCGTACGCCGGGATGCCGTTGGCGTCGGTGAGCATGCGGGCAAGGTGCAGCACATTCCACGCCAGGAAGACGGTGTTGCGGGTCGCCCAGGCGTTGTGCTCGCCACCTCCGACGGCGTCAAGGTAGGAGGGCCCGGGACCCGCCTCTCCAGTCCAGTAGGTATCGGACTGGGGAGGAACGGTGAGCCCGATGTGCTGTAGCGCGTAGAGCACCTGAGCGCTGACGTGCTTGCCGCCGTCGTCGTTGCCGGTCGTGATCGCTGCGCCGGTTTTGCCGTAATAGGACCACTGGCCGGCCTCGTTGACATCCGATGAGTAGGCGTAGAGGCGCTCGATGACCTTGCGAGTGAGCGAGCTCTGGTCGCCCAGCCAGATCGGTCCCGCGATGATCAGGATGTGCGCGGGCACGACAAAGCGCTTGTAGATATCGGGGAATTCGTCGCTTTCGTAGCCGTGCTCGCGCATATCGGGCCACAGCCCCGGCGGAATGTCACGATCCACCGTCCGGATCTCCTCGAGTCCGACGCCCACGCGCTCGAAGATCCCGCGGACGATCGCCACCAGGCCATCGGTGTTGCTGACCTCCGGGGAGCGCTTGGTCGTACCGTTGAACACGACGGCGCGCAGGTCGCTATAGCTCGTGCTTGCGTGTTCGGCCTGCTCATCGATGAATCGCTGAATATTGCTGGGCAGTGGCATGTACGTCCTTTCCCTCGCCAACACGATGGTGCGGCGAACTATGCGGTGACTCGCCTATCGTCGCGCTTGATGCTTCTCGACACAAGGCAGCGGTCGCACTGCCCGTGCCCGTAGGCACCTCACCAGCGGCCGGCCTCTGGAAGCGAGCTCAAAGCACGCCTGCTACGGTCCTGGCAAATGCGGCGAGGAGGGCTGAGAGCAGCGGTGCTCACGGCGCTTGTAGCGACGATGCTGTGCGTCCGCTCCGCGGACGCGACGACCGTCACGATCGGGCAGCCCAACCTCGCGCAATTCGGCGAAACCTTCACGTGCGGCAAGGCGGAACGCTCCGTCAACGAAACGCTCGTGCAGATATCCTCGTCGGGAGTCGACACCGTGCCGGCGCCGGGGGTCATCACGAGCTGGGCGCTCCTTGGAATCGGCCGGTTCGACCTGCGCGTGCTCGAACGTACAGGTGAATTCTTTATCGGCGCCGGGACCAGCGAAAGCATGACCAGCAAAGGAGGCGGGGAAAAGCAGAGCTCAACCGAACTGCCCGTGGCGACGGGAGACCGGATCGGCGTCGACATGCTGGACGCGGGTGATGAAATGGGCGTGGGGGCCACCGGGGAAGCCGGTGCGAGAATCCTCACGTTCACACCGATCGTCGAAGAAGGCCATGCGGCGGAAGACCCCGTCCAATTCACCGGTGAACGCCTGATGCTGAACGCCCAGGAGGAACTCACGCCGATCGTCACCTCGGTGTCGCCCGCGTCCGGGAGCACCGCCGGCGGGGACACGGTCACGATCACGGGCAAATACCTCGACTCGGCCCGCAACGTGATCTTCGGCACGCGGCCCGCTACGAGCTGGAGCGTCGATCTAGCTGGAGAACACATCATCGCCGAGACCCCGGCGTCGCCGGCCTCGACGGTCGAAGTGCACGTGAGCAACCTGCACTCAACAAGCGAACAGGCGACCGGCGATCTCTAAGCGTTCGTGACGCCCGCAACGACGGGCGCCCCCGCAGCCACGACCACTGTGCAAGGCGGCCCCGCGAGCGTTGCCCTGCAGGTGAGCGCGTTTACCGAGGCGGCCGGCAGATGGCGCCTCGGGAGCGCCTTGCCGCACATCGCGGGCACCCGGTCGGCACGAGTTTTGCCTTCGAGCTCAACGAGCCGGCGAACCTGGCTCTCGCCTTCGCCCGCGTCCTCCCGGGTCGGCGCGCGAACGGCAGATGCGTCGCGCACAGCGGTGCGAATCGGAGCAGGCCGAAGTGCAAGCGGTCGGTACCCGCGGGCAGCCTCCCGATCTCCGCTCACGCTGGCCGCGACAAGGTCCGTTTTCAGGGTCGTCTGTCAGGGGCCAGGAAACTGACGCCCGGCAACTACACGGCCACCGTGACCATGTCCGTCCCCCATGGGACAAGAACGCTGACACGCCCGCTGACGTTCACGATCGTGCCATGAGCGGTCCTGCTGCCATGTCGACAACGTCCGAGACCAGGGGGCAGACCGCATGAAGCGGATCGCGCGACAGCTGAGCTACGCCAACGTCGCCGCAACGCTGGCGGTGGTGCTGGCGCTGAGCGGCGGCGCTGTGGCAGCGACGGGAGGCTTCACCAGCGGCGGCAAGCTCCAGGCGTGCGTCAACGGAGAAGGTGTCGTAAAGCTGCTCAAGGCCGGCAAGAAGTGCAAGAAGGGCCAGACGCTCGTGAGTTGGAACCAGGCCGGCCCCGCGGGCCCGAAAGGCGCTGCCGGCATCCAGGGTCCGGCCGGAGCGAGCCTCGCTGGACCAGCGGGGGCTCCTGCGGCGACCCTCTGGGCCGAAGTAAACGCCGCCGGCGAACTTGTCGCCTCCAGTGGCGTCACGAACGTCGCCGGCAACGCCGAAGCCCGCTTCTTTACGTTCAACCGCGACGTCAGCAAATGCGGTGTATCGGCAACGCTGAACGAAGGTCCGGCGTCGGTCGTGTACGTGACACGGAACCAGTTCCCCAACCAGCTCATCACGAAGACGGATGTCGAAGGCGAAAAAGTGGCGGCCGGCGGGGTGGATCTGGTGGTCAGCTGCTGACCCCGTGACCCCGCGATCTCTTTACCTACTTCTGCTCCTTGTTTACTCGGTTTCAGGCTCAGACCGGTCGGCGCGTTCGACGGTCAGCTGGCGAACTTGACGATCTCGCGCCGGAAGGACTCGGGCGCCTCGGCAGCGATGAAATGGCCGGAGTCGGGCACGATCACGAGTTCCGCTTCGGGAACTGAATCCGCGATCAGTCGCCCTTGCGTGGGCCCGCAAATCAGGTCCAGGGCGCCAACCAGGACGAGTGTCGGGCACTGGATCTTCTCGAGCAGCGGCCTCACGTCGATCGTCTGCGAGAGACCGGACTCCCACGCCCTGACCGCGGCGAGGTCGCTCTTCAGATCCCGGCGCCACTCCTCGATCATCGCCTGTACGCGAGGACGGTCCGGGTCGGCCGTATAGAGCGGTAGCACCTCGGCCATCATCGTGTCGACCTCGCGGGGGTCATCGGCTGCCAGCACCCGGTCGGTCCATTCGTCCCAGGTCTTGCGCGCCGCCGCATACCAGGGCTGGTTGGAGTGACGTCCAAGGAACGCCTGCATCTCGGCCGCCGCGTCCTCGTCCTCGATCTCCTCGCCTAGGGCTCGCGCCGACACCGAGATGCAGCGCGTCGTCGTCTCTGGGTAGAGCGAGGCGTATGTCAGCGCGACGATCCCGCCGAAGGAGATACCCATGATCGTCGCGGAGGCCACGCCCAGCGCCTGGCGAACCTCGTCGTAGAAATGCGCGTGCCCGATGTGGTCATACTGCGACGAATCGCTCGGCTGCGTCGACTCACCAGACCCGGCCGGATCGATCAGGTACACAGCGAAATGATCGGCGAGCAACTGCGCCTCTGGACGTAGAAGCGCCGCGCTGAAGCCCGGCCCGCCCTGGAAGTAGAGCAGCGGCGGGCCGGCTCCGATCACCTCGTAGGAAGCCTCACGGCCACCACCGAGGTCCACCCGATCGGCCAGAGCGCCCATCGCGCGGGAACCCTACTTCATGGTTCCGCCCGACACCGTCTCGCTGGGTGCGGGCGAGCGGCTGTCTAGGTCGAACGGACGCCGCCTGAATCGCCCGGTCCGGCGTGGCAGCTTCGCACGCTCGCATTCGTCCGCAGCGCTAACGTTGCCTCCCTCCGAAACGCTCTCCCAGGTCCCATTGCGCGAGCCACAGGGGTCCGACAACGGCCTGCGGCAAACCTCGGGTTGGCTGGGTAGGGCGGGGCACTCTGCCTACGCTGAAAATGACCTTGAACTCCCGGCGTCGATCATTCGCTCCTTCCCATCTAGGCATGGGTAGGTAGCCAGTCCGCTGGCAGCGCGGCAGGCACCTCGGGATAGTCCGGCACGACCCTACGTGCGAAAGACTCGGCCGGACGTCCTGCCACGAGGTGGCACACGTCTTGCATCGCGCTGAGCACCCGCACTGAGGAACCGATCTGGAAGTCGGCCGCCCCGAGCTCCTGCCCGCCGATCACGCCGCTCTCGAGCAGGCTGTCAACCTTGTCGAGCAGTCCCGGAAGCTCGGCGAGATCACGCTGCACCCGCTCGTCGCTCGCCCCAACCTGGCGCACGAAGACTGGCACCACCGGCGTGAGCAGGATGCCCGTGAGCGCCGGTGCGGGCAGCGGGCTGGCGACATCGGCGAACCAGCGGCGCTGAGCCAGATGGTGTCGAAGGCCCCAACGGATCAGGCGCCGCGGCACCGGCTGCAGGATCGCCTCGCCCCAGCGCTCGGCCTCCTGTGCGGCAGCCAGCGCCGCAGGCTCGCTTGGGTAGAGCGATGGCGTCGGGATGAGCCGCTCAAGCGCTTGGGCGATCGAGAGCGAGCCCTGCACCCGACGGCCGTCCGGAAGTTTCACAGCCGGCACTGTCGCCCGAGTGAAACCCAACGCGAAAAGGCTCAACGGATGGGCGCCACCGAGCAGCTCGACGTAGCGATACGCAGGTCCCTTGCGGTCGAGCATTCCACGCACGGCGAGGACCGGGTGCGACAGCGCGATCCCATACAGTCGAATGTGGTTCTCGACCACGGTCTCTAACTTACTCGCATCCAGGCGGCATGACCGCCAGCGGGTCAGACCATGGACACCAGACAGGTCTCGCCAAATTGAACCCCTGTCGCGCGGACGCGGGAAAGGACAATCCAGGCGCGGCCCACTTTGTCGCTGCGAGGGGACTTATTCCCCAGGTGACCGTATTTCCTTCCTTGCGCTGAAGGGAGCGCGCTGGCCGGTTGCTTAGATTTCGGCGACGGCGATCGATCCTGCGTCACGCAACGCCTTGGAGTCTGCGCCAAGTGACCTGACGGCCGTGAAATGCACGTCGGCGAGTTCGAGCCCCAGAGCGTCAGCGTCCTCAGGTCCGAGGCGCTCGAGGAGGTCCTTTGAAGCGAGGATCCGACCGTTGGTCGCGACCGCCTCGATCCTTGCCGCTGCGTTCATCTCGTCGCCGAGCGCGGTGACCTCCAGCCGGCCGTGGCTCGAGACCTGCCCGATGGTCAACGTCGCGCCCCAATGAAGACCGACGTTGACGAGCACATCGGTCGCGTCGTCGAGAAGGCCAGCGGCGCCCTCGCGAATGCGCCGGGCGGCATCGATCGCGCCGCGGGCGGCTGCGGATTCAGCGTCGAGCCCATCCACGACGAACAGAGCCGAGGCGCCATCGCCGGCGTGCTTGCCGATTACGCCGCCATTGGCAATCACGGCGGCGTCCACGATGTCGGTGAGCGAGCGGATCAATGCGAAATACGCCCGTGAGGACAGGCGGCGAGAGAGCTCAGAGGACGCCTCCAGATCCGCGGACAGAATCGCCGCCTGCCGACGCGCGGGATCGCGCAGCTCGAGCATCCGCTCATACATCGGTGCGTGCCCGCGCGAAAGGCGTGCGGACACGGCGTCTCCGAGCGTCGGGCGGAAGAAATGCAGCGTTCCGACGTGTGCACCGTCGGGCGCTAGCACCCGCAGATATACGTCGGTGAGGCGCCCGTGCCAGATGAGGCTACGCGCTTCGTCGTCGGTTAGCTCTCGCTCAACGACGACCGCCCAGTGCGGGGCCCGAGGCTCGAGGTCGCGGGCAATGTCGGCCATGGGTCCGAACACAGCTTCGAAGTCCGGATCGTCGGGGGGTACGTCATATCGAATCGCTGGACCGAGCGCCTCCCACCAGCGCAGTCGCGTCTCGGCGGGCACAACGAACGGAAGCCGCCTCTCGAGCGTCTGAACAATCTGGGACACGCCAAGCCACGTGGAGAGATCCGCATCCGGAAACACCGCGACCTGCTCGCTCGAAAGGAAGATCGTCCGCCACTTATGGTCGAGCACGCTGCCGACCATCCGCGCCCGCTCCAGTGCCGCAGCAGCGGCCCGCAGCTGCGGCTGCACGGGCAGGTCGGACGGGAGCGACACGCGAGGATCCTATTCCCAGCCACACAGGCATCCCCGCTGACTCAAGGACCGACGTGGCAACCACATTCAGAGACCGTTCAGGCCGCCAGTTCGACGACTTAGCTTCAACGAGCTCTTGCTGACCCCGTCGGCGATATGCGTGAGCTCGATGCCGTTTCTCGAGTGCGCGGTGAGGTGGCAGCCGGCCCCGTCACGGATATGCAGGTACTTCATGCCCCCGCCGGGAGTCGAACCTGGATCTACCGCTTAGGAGGCGGTCGTCTTATCCATTGGACTACGAGGGCGCGTCCACAGCCGGCGTGCCGGGCGGGGCGCGTGCAGAAGGCTAGCGTTGCGCGGAGGCTGCCAGCCGCTCGAGGTGCTCGCCGCCGAGGCGGTGGGTGATCCAGCCGTCCATGGTCTCGGCGCCGAGACCGCGGTAGAAGCCGAGTGCGAGCTCGTTCCAGCGAAGCGCAGACCATTCCAGGCGCTCGCCGCCGTCGCGGAGCAGACGCGCGGCGACGGCCGCGAGCAGGTCCCGGCCGACGCCGGCGCCGCGGTGCTGAGGGCGCACGTAGAGGTCCTCCAGCCAGATGCCGGGGATGGAGAGGAACGTGGAGAAGGTGGAGAAGAAGACGGCGTAGCCGAGCGCCTGGCCGTCGCGCTCGGCGATGAGCGCGTACGCGCTGGGAGGCTCGCCGAACAGCGCATGCTGCAGGCGCTCCTGGGTTGCTTGCACGTGGTCGAGCAGCTGCTCGTACTGCGCCAGCTCGCGGAACATGACGAGCAGCGCGGGCACGTCGGAGCTGAGCACCGGGCGGATGCGCGCCGGCGCGTCCTGCGCGCGCGGGGACTGCGCGCTCACGGCGCGGGGCGGTCGGGCCGCTCGGGGTAGACCTCGTCGATGGTGCTGAGCGCGCGGTAGGGCGCGGCGGCGGCGGCTTCGATGGCGTGCGCGCCGCCGGCGAGCCTGTCGAGCACGCTGATGACGCCGCAGATGTGGTGCCCGGCGTCGTGTAGCGCGTCGATGGCGGCGAGCGTGGAGCCTCCGGTTGTGACTACGTCCTCGACCACCACGCAGCGGTCCTGCGGCTCCAGCGGCGGGCCCTCGATGCGCCGCTGCAGGCCGTGGGCCTTGGCGTCCTTGCGCACGAAGAACGCCTTCGCGCTGGCCCCTCCGGCCAGCGCGGCGCAGGCGAGCGGGTCGGCGCCCATGGTCATGCCGCCGACGGCGGTGCCCTGCCACTCGGCAACCTGCGCGGCGAGCAGCGGCGCGAGCAGCGCGAACCCCTCCGGCAGCAGGATGGCGCGCTTGGCGTCAACGTAGTACTGGGCTACGGCGCCGCTGGTGAGCGTGACCTCGCCGATGACGAGGGCGTGCCGGCGCAGCTGAGCGACCAGGCGCTGCCTAAGCTCGGCGAGCTGGGCGTCGCTGTTTTTGTCGATGGGCGCCACGGCGGGACTAATCTAGCGTCGCGCCGGGGCCGATAGGTGTCGTGTGATCTACGGGATAACGCGTGTGATGAGGATTGCGTCGTTTTTGCTGTGCCTGATCGTGGCGCTGTCGTTCACGATCTTCGCGGTGCAGCAGACGAAAGCCGCCTCCGGTCACCAGACCGAAGCGATCGCCAATGTGTCCGGCCCGGGCGACCCGAACGCCACGTCGGCGGCCAAGAAGGGCACGGTGCACAAGACGATCGACGAAGCCGCCAGCAAGATCACCTCGCCGTTCTCGGGGATCGTGTCCTCGATCAAGAGCGAATGGGGCTCGGAAGGCGTGAAGCTGCTGCTGTCGCTGCTCGTGTACGGCTTCGGCCTTGGCTACGTGGCCCGCGCGATCCGCGTACGGGTCTAGGGGCCCGACGGGCCGTAGGCGCTGGCCCGGCGCAGGGCCGCGGGCGCCTTTAGCGGGCGCGCTGCTACTGGTAGTAGACGTCCACGGGCGTGCCTTCGCGCACCCACGCGTAGATGGCGGGCGCGTCGGGGATGGGCACGCGCAGGCAGCCGTGACTGGCCGCGTAGGTGGGCACTTCCGGATATCCGTGGATGGCGTAGCCGCGGATGAAGTAGTTGGAGTCCACCATGCCCTCGCTGTTGACGCCGGGCGTCTTTAGATAGACGCGGAAGCGCCCGAGCACGGTCGGTGTGGAGGGCTTACCCGAGCTGGTGGTGTAGATGGCGTGCACGCGCCCGCCGGGTTCGATGAGGGCGAGCACCTGTTTTGTGAGGTTGGCCTCGACGTGGCGCCCGTCGCCGCGGTAGCGCACGTGGAAGCTGCCCGCGCGACGCGCCAGCAGCTCGAAGACCTTGCGCCCGGCCGTGCCCACGAGTTGCTGGCCGGTCATCTTGCGGTAGGCGATGAGCGCGTTGGCGGTGCCTTCTTCGAAGCTGCCGCTGAGCGGCACCGCGTAGTGCAGGCCGGCGAGCTCGGACTGCAGCACGCCTACCGAGAACCCCGAGGCGCCGAGCGCGACGTCGGTGTTGACCAGCCGCACGGGCGCGGCGGTGGCCGTGAACGCGCCCTGCTGGGGGGTGGGCGCGTGGGCGGCGCGGATGCGCAGCAGGCCGGCGTAGCGGCTGCGGAAGGTAGCGTGGAACGTGCCCTTGCCCGCCGCAGCGGGCGCGACGGGGACCGACTCGACGGCGAACCTGTGCCCCTGCAGCGTCAGGGTGAGCTGCACCGCCTGCCCGGCGAGGTAGGGCGAGACGCTGCCGCGCACGGTGATGCGCGCTCCCGCGGGCGCGAACAGCGGGTGCCCGCCGACGCCCTCAAGCGACAGCGTCATGCTTGCGGGCGCGGGGGCGGCGGGGGCCGGTTCGGCCGCCGCTGCGCTCGCGGCGCTCGGTGAGGCTGCCAGCGCAAGCAGCGTTGCCGCCACGGCCCTGTGCGCGAAGCGCGGTGTCATGGGCAGATCTTACGAAGAGCCCGACAGGAGCGTTCCCGAGGCGCTCAGCCCGAGGCGGTCCACGAGCGCGATGAGGCCCGCTATGGCTCCCAGCGCGCACACGATCACCACGGAGAGCTGCCAGCTCCAGTTCTCCAGGCTGGAGAAGGCGATGCAGTTGTTCAGGCAGTGGGCGAAGATGCCGGGGTAGAGCGACCCGGTGGCGCGGTAGAGCAGGCACAGGCCGAACCCGAGGGCGGCGAGCGGGGCGAGATCGAGGGCGGGCGCGGAGCCGACGTGCACGCCGCCGAAGATGAGCCCGTCGAGGATGGCGGCCGGAAGCGTGCCCCGCCAGTTGCGCAGCGCGGTGAAGATGTATCCGCGGAAGAGCACCTCCTCGCAGATGGGTGCGACCACGCACGTGAGCGCCGCGCTGAGCACGAGCAGGACGGGCCCTTCGTTTGACCCGAGCTGGTTGAGCAGCGTCTCGCGTTCGGGGTTGAACACCTGCGACCACACCACGCTGACGAGCACGAACAGCAGCAGCAGCAGCAGCACGAGCCCGCCCGCCATCGGCCACCCGACGCCTGGCCGGCGCAGGCCCAGCTGCCAGCCGCGCACGGCGCGCCGGCCGATATGAGCGCAGTAGACCGCCGCGAGCACGAAGCCGACGTCCTGCACGAACGTGTCGGCGATCGCCAGGCCCGGCGGCGTGTGCGAGGTGGTGAGCTTCACGCCCAGCGCGAGCGCGGGCAGGTCCACGACCAGCCCGCCGACGGTGGCGAGCACGAGCCCGACGATGAGCGCCAGCGGCGCCGTCCACGGCCTCCAGCCGGTCTCCGGGGAGCGCGCGGGGTCGCTTTCGGGGAGATCTTCGATGAAGGGCCCTCCCGGGCCCTGCTCGGGGTCGCGCGGTGAGTGCAGCAGCGCCGCTGCATCGCCTGCGGGGACCTGCTCCACCTACGCCACCCAGTGCCAGGTGGAGAACTGCGCCACGAAGAAGACCATCAGCAGCGCCGAGACGACGAGGGCCGGGCGCTGCAGGTGCGGGCGCTCGGCCAGCCACGCCGCCAGCCACATGGCGAGCGGGAACAGCACGAGCAGGTAGCGCGGTATCGACATGAGCGGCTGCGGCGTCACGGGGTATGACAGCGGCAGCGCGAGCGCCGCGATGACGTAGGCGCCGTAGGCGAGCGGCAGCCGCCGCAGCACGCCCACCGTCATGGGGACCGCGGCGAGCAGGAAGGCGAGCTCCATCAGGTTGTGCCACGCCACGATGAACGGGCTGCCGCCCGCGACCGTGAAGTAGATGTGCCGGCGCTGGAAGGACAGCAGCTGGCGCACCCCGTCCCAGCCGGCCTTCACGCCGTCCCAGACGCCGACGAACGGCCCGGTGAGGTGGTGATCCCAGGCCTGTGCGGCGTGGAAGGGCCCGAGCGCTTCGCCACCCGACGCGGCCAGCCAGGCGCTGTAGAGGGCGACCCCCGCCGGCATCAGCGCGAGCCACAGGATGTCCCGGCGCACGCGGTAGCGCGGGCGCAGGGCGCCGATGAGCATGGTCCGTCTGCGGCGCGCCGCGGCTGCCAGCCCGCCGGCGAGCGGCGGCGCGGCGGCGGCGGCGGCGGCACGATCGGGTGCACGGTCCTCGCGCGGACCGTAGAGGTAGAGCACGAGCGCGGGCACGACGAGCATCAGCCCGGTGCTGCGGCTGGCGCCGGCGAGCGCGCCGAGCACGCCGACCCATGCCCAGCGCCCCTGGCGTGCACACCAGAACAGCGCGACCGAAAGCGCCAGGTACAGCGACTCGGAGTACACGGCGGAGAAGTAGAAGGCCATCGGCGAGAAGGCCATGACGAGCACCGCCAGCCGCGCCACGCCGCCGCCGGCGCCCGCGGCCGCCAGGCGCCCGGCCCCGCCCCCGAGCTCCAGGGTGGTCAGGCGGTGGATGCCGTACAGCGACAGCGAGAACGCCGCCAGGGAAATGAGCACGCCGGCGAGCACCAGCGGCGAGCCCAGCCACGACAACGCCCTGATCGCCAGCGGATAGAGCGGGAAGTAGGCCATTCGCGGCGAGGTGTAGGGGGCGAGGTCGGGGCGGTAGCCGTAGCGCGCGATCACCAGGTACCACGAGGAGTCCCAGCGCGCGGCGGGGGCCGCCAGCAGGTTGCCCAGCCAGCCGAAGCCGCTCGTGATGCCGGGCGGGTTGAACGCCGTCCCCGAGGACCCGTAGCCGAGCGTCAGCACCGCCCCGACGCCCGCGAGCCAGACGAGCAGGCGCGAGCTCCACAGCGCCCTCCAGCTGTCCCTGACCGCGGCCATGCGCGCGGGATCGGCGCGCAACCCGCCCAGGCGCGCGCCGGGCGCGCGCCTGGAGCGCCCGTGCAGGATGCGCGCCCTGCCCCCGGGGGACAGGGTGGCGGGCCCGGCGGCGATGTTCGTGGTGGCCAGCTCGGCGGTCTCGGGATTCATGTCTTCAGACCATGAGCGTAGAGACAGCCGCGCTTGCAGTGGCAGGACATCACCAACGCGCACGGTAATCTCGAATGTCCGCAGATGTCACGACAATCGCGAAAGCGCCGCCGCGAGCGCTCCGGCGGCACACGGGCACTCCTGCTGCTGTTGAGCGTAGGGCTATGCGCGATGCTGATCGGCGCGCTGGCGGCGGTGGGCTACGTGGCGAACGTGGTGCACACCACGCCCAAGCTCGCGGCGCTGCAGGCGAAGGTCGGCGGCGGCACCTCGCAGGTGTTCGCCGCGGACGGCACCAGCCTTGGCTTTATCCAGTCCGATGAACTGCGAACCCCCGTGGCGTGGCGGGAAATCCCGGCAAACCTCAAGAACGCGACCGTCGCCATCGAGGACCAGCGCTTCTTCAAAGACGACGGCGTGGACATCACGGGGATCTTCCGCGCGGCCGTCAAGGACCTGCTGCACGGGCAGGCGCTGCAGGGCGCCTCGACGATCACGATGCAGCTGGTGCGCAACCTGTACCTCGGCGGCGATGAGCGCACGCTCAAGCAGAAGATCACCGAGGCGAAGCTGGCGATCGAATACAACAAAGTCCACAGCAAGCGCTCGATCCTGAACAGCTATCTAAACGATGTCCCCTACGGGACCGTCGGCGGCCAGACGATGATCGGCGTGCAGGCGGCGGCGAGGCTCTTCTTCGACAAGCCCGTCTCCAAGCTCGACCTGGTGCAGTGCGCGCTGCTCGCCGGCCTGCCGCAGGCGCCCTCGGAATACAACCCGTTCCAGGACCCCGCTGCGGCGCGGCAGCGGCGCAACGAGGTGCTCGCCAAGATGGCCGAACTGCACTACATCACCCCCGCGGCCGCCGCGGCAGCGCAGGCGGCTCCGCTGGAGACCCACCACGGCTATTACTACGCGGAACGCAAAGAGAGGTTCTTCTTCGAATACGTGCGCGAACAGCTGGTGGCGCGCTACGGGGCGCGGGCGGTCGAGGAGGGCGGTCTGAAAGTGTTCACGACGATCAACCTGCACATGCAGCACCTGGCGCGCAAAGCAATCGAGGAGGTGCTGGACGAGCCCGAAGACCCCGCCTCGGCGATCGTGACGCTGAACCCCGCCAACGGCGAAATCGAGGCGATGGCCGAGTCCGAGAGCTACGAGAAGTCGCAGTACAACCTCGCCGCCGACGGCCACCGCCAGCCCGGCTCCACCTTCAAGGCGATCGACCTCGCCGACGCGCTCTCGCGCGGCGTTGACCCGGACAGCACCTACTACGTCTCAAAGACGCTGGAGCCCGGATGGCTGCCCACCTACCCCACGTATGAAGTGAAGACCTTCGAGGGCACCTCGCTGAACCGCGCGATCAACCTGGTGCAGGCGACGCTCACCTCCGACAACACGGTCTTCGCGCAGCTGGCGGCCGACCTGGGCGAGGAAACGATCACCCAGACGGCCTACAAGATGGGCGTCACCACGCACCTGAGCAGCTACCCGGCCGAAGCGCTCGGCGGCCTCACGCTGGGCGTCACGCCGCTGGAAATGGCCGACGTCTACGCGACGCTCGCCGACGGCGGCTGGCGCAACACGCCGATCGCGATCACCAAGGTCGTGTTTCCCGACGGTCGCGTGGACAGCAACTGGGGCCAGCCCCACCGCGTGAAGGTTCTCAGCGAAGCGGTGACGGCCAAGGAGGAGGAAATCCTCCACGACAACGTCCTGGCGGGCACCGCGACGCGCTCGGCGATCGACTGCCCCACGGCCGCCAAGACGGGCACCACCAGCGAATTGGTGGACGCGTGGCTGGACGGCTACACGCCCAACTACTCGACCGTCGTGTGGATGGGCTACCCCAACCGGCGCGTGTCGATGACCGACGTGCACGGCGAGCCCCAGCAGGGCGGCTACCTTCCCGCGGAAATCTGGCACACCTACATGGCGGCGGTCACTGAAGGCCAGCCGTGCGTGCCGTTCCCGGTGTCAAAGGAAGCGATCGCCTACAAGCCGTTCTACGGCAAGTACGCCACCACCGGGCTGGCCGAGCAGGCCGAAAGCTCGCGCCTGCAGGAATTCACCCCCGCGACGAAACCCAAGACGCACAAACGGGCACCAAAGAGCGGCGGCACCGCCGAAGCCCCCGAAGCGCCGCTGCAGGTCGTGCCCCAGAGTCCGCCGAGCGCGACGCCCGAAACGCCCGGCACCGCCAACCAGAACCCCGGCACGGCCAACCAGACGGGCGGCGCCGTCAACCAGACCGGCGGAGCTGGGACGGGCTAGCCCCGCGGGCGCGCGGGGGGCAGCGCTTGGCGCCGCCACGCCCCTTCGGCGGCCACTCGCTGGTAGTTTGACTGTGCATATGTCAAACGAAGGGCCCGCCGCGGTGGCGCGGTTGAGCCCAGATGGGATGCCGCGTGGCCAAGGAGGACAAGGTTGAATTCGAGGGCGAGGTGATCGAGGCGCTGCCCAACGCCATGTTCCGGGTCAAGCTGGACAACGATCACGTCGTGCTGGGGCACGTGGCGGGCAAGATGCGCCGCTTCCGCATCCGCATCCTGCCCGGCGATCGCGTGCGCTGCGAGCTCTCCCCGTATGACCTGGACCGCGCGCGCATCGTCTACCGCCACCGCTGAGAAACGGGCATCACCGAGCGCTCACTGATCGAGTCGATCGCGGCCGAGCTGGCCGACCCGCAGGCAGCCCACAGCGGCGCGGCGGCGCAGGGGGCGGGGCCCCGGGCGGGCGCAGCGCTCGTGAGAGGGCCAGGGGACGATGCGGCCGTGGTGCTTGCGCGCCCCGTTTGCGTCACCTCGGTGGACGCGATGATCGAGGGGGTTCACTTCCGCCTGGGCGAGGGCCTGGCCACGCCCGCCGAGGTCGGCCGCAGGGCGCTTGCGGGAGCGCTGTCGGACATCTCGGCGATGGGCGCCGACGCCGGCCAGGCCTACGTGGTGCTTGGCCTGCCGGGCGGGTTCGGAGAGGAGCAGGCGCTGGCGCTGGTGCGCGCAGCCGCCGGCCTGGCCGCCGAGGCCGGGGCGAGCATCGCGGGCGGGGACGTGGTGGCGGCGCCGGTGCTGACGGTCGCCGTGACGGTCGTCGGCTGGGCCGAGCGCGAGCAGGATCTGGTGCTCAGGACGGGGGCGCTGGCGGGCGACCTGGTGGGGGTGACGGGGCGGCTGGGAGGCTCGGCGGCGGGCCTGGCGGTGATGAGCGGGCGCGCACCACTGACACCCGCCACCCGCCCGGCGCTGGAGCGCGCGCGCAACCCGCCCCTGCGCATCAGGGAGGGCCGCGCGCTGGCGCGAGCGGGGGCGCACGCGATGATCGACCTCAGCGACGGCCTGGCCGGCGACGCCGCGCACATCGGCCGCGCGAGCGGTGCGTGCCTGCACATCGAGCTCTCCGGCCTGCCGCTCGGCGAGGGTGTGGCGGAGGTGGCCGCGCACACCGGCGAAGCCCCCTGGCAGCTGGCGGCAGCGGGCGGGGAAGACTATGAGCTGTGCTTCTGTGTGGCCCCGACCGCGGCCCCCGAGGCCGAGCGCGCGGTGAGCGCGCTCGGCGCCACCGCCGTCAGCTGGGTGGGGGAGGTGCGCGCCGGGCCGCCCGGCGCGAACCTGTCAGTAGACGGGGTGGATCAGCCGCTGATGATGGGGTTCGAACACCGCTGGTAGCCACGGCCTGGCGCCCGCGCCCGGCTCGTAGGTCACCGGTTCGATCGCCTCGGGCGCCACTCCGCCGGCCAGGCGCAGCGCGGCTCCCTTTGGCACCACCCTGACCAGGCGTGAGTACACCAGCAGCCGTTCGGCGGCCGAGAACAGGGGCGTGCACGCGGAGAGCACCAGGCGCGCCCGGCCGATGTTGCCGGTCGCCGCGCTGACGTCGCTGGGCAGGACGTCGGCGCTGTGGTCCACGGAGTAGATGAACGTCGCGTAGGGCATTTCCAGCCTGATCACGCTGCCCTTGGTCAGTTCGTTGATGTCGCGGAAGGGCGCCAGGTAGGTGGTGCGGTGCCCGGCGATGGCGGTCGTCTGCCGGGCGGCCCCGGGGAAGACCGTCTGCGGATAGACGCCCGGGCCGCTCTTGAGGTCATCGGTGCCGGTGCCCTTGACCACGACGAAGCTCGCACCGATGCGCGGGATCACGATGCGCCCGACGGGAGCCCCATTGGCGGTGTCGTGTTCCTCCCGGCGCGCGAGGAAGGCGATGCGCGCACGCTCGTCGGTGATGCCCGCGAGGATGCTCTGCTCATACGCGGTGACCTTGGCGTGCTCGATGGATTCCAGTTCCCCGTTGAGGCTGTCCTGGCGGAACGTCGCGATCAGCGCGGTGATGGGCTCCTGCCACAGCAGCGTGACGACCATGTCCACCAGCACGAGGCTGCCGCTGATGATCAGAAGGATGGCCAGCGCGCGCGTGAAGCGCCACGAGATCGAGCGCGTTCGGTAAAGCGTGTAGCTCCGGGCCTGCGGGCCAGGGGTGTAGGAGTAGCCGGACACGGTCCCTTATCGTCGCAGAGCCGACTCCGTCCCACCGAGCGAACCGGGGCCGGCATATGACAGCGGCCCGCGGGTGCTGACGTCAAGCGCGCCGGTCCCCGCGGGGCCGGAGTAATCGTAGCCTGCGCCAAGGGCGATCAGCGCTGCGGCGGCCGCGCAGCCCAGGCAGATGCTCCACAACAGCGCTCCGGCGGGACCGACGTGCCCGCTCGCCGGCAGCAGCACCGCGGTCCACGCCGCGCTGCCAAGGCCAAGGCCGAACTGGTGCGCATAGAAGCCGACCACAAGCGCCAGCGGCACCAGCGCGGCGGCCACGAGCGCGATCGCGCCCGCTCGCCGCGGCCGCAGCTCGGGCGAGGCGAGCAGCAGCCACAGGTGCGCGGCCGGGACGAGCAGCAGCGCGGTGTAGGGGTCCGCGACCCACACGATCAGCGCCACGGGGATCAGCAGCAGCAGCACCGCCAGGCCGGCGATGTCCCCGTCGGGCCGGCTCTCCCACCCGAGCCGGTGCAGCAGCATCATCCACAGCATCCAGGAGAGCAGGAACGTGAGCACCACGGCGAGCACCACCGCGGCGCGGCTCGCGCCGAAGCCGACCGCGCTTCCCGGCACCGGCAGCGCCGGGGTGTCCGGCAGAATGCCCAGCACACCCAACAGGTAGGCCAGCAGCGCGCAGCACAGGAACGGCAGCGCGCAGCTGAGAGCCCACAGCGTTGAGCGGCCCACCGCCAGCCGGCGCCGGCGCGCCCGCGCAAGGCCGTCGATGACCACGAGCAGGGGCCCGAGCAGTGCGGTGAGCACCAGCAGCGAGACCGCCCACTCGGGCAGGATCTTGCGCTGTAGCGCCACACCTGTTGCCATCGCCTGGGAGATGTCGGGCGCGCCGTCCAGCGCATAGACCGCGCTGAGCACCGCACGGCCCATCGCTTCCAGGTGTTCGGCGCTGACGCGCTCGCCCGGGGAGGGGCCGCGTTCGCCCGAGGATTGGACGAGCACCGCCGGGATCCCCGCGGCGTTCAGCGCCCCTTGCTCCCCGGTGGCCAGCGGGATGGCCAGGTGCGCGAGCTGCCCGAGCGCGCTCGGCGAACCCGCGCCGGCGCCCGTCTCGGAGGCGATCGACTGCGCCAGGGTGGTCTGCAGCACCAGCGAGCCCGACCCGAAACCGTCAGAGAACGGGATCACCTGCGGCCGGCGCTCGTGCGCCGCGGCCACGTCGCCGATCACGATCGCGGCGTCCGCGGGCCCCGGCAGCTCTTCGGCGAGCTCGCGCGCCCCGGCCGCGCCGCCGCTGCCACCGCTGGTGGAGACGAGGATGATCGTGCGCTTGGTCTCCTGTTCGGAGAACACGCGCGCCAGCTCCAGAAGGACCGCCGTGCCGGACATCTCGGCCTCCGATCCCGCCGCCGCCGCGTCGCGGTGGGCGAGGATCACGATCGGCGTCGCGTCGGTGGAGCCGGGCCGCTGCGCGATGACCGTGGCGAGCGTGCGCGCGCCGTCGATGGTCTGGCCTTCGAAGTGCTCGGTGCGTACCGCGAAGCCACCTCCGGCGGTACTGCCGAGCCCCTTGATCGTCGCGGCGATGCGCTGCGCCAGGGCGCCGTCGCCCACGCTGCCGGCGCGCCGGTGGGCGAACCGCCGCGCGAGGCCCTGCATTTCGGCGAACGCCTGGCCGCCCTGGAAGGCTTCCGGCGTGAGCGTGGGCTTCAGCGCCGAGGGCCGCCCCTGCAGCGAGAAGGCGGCTATCGCGAGCGCCAGCAGGAACGGCGCCAGCGCCGCGCGGTAGAGGCGCGCGTTGAGCATCGCTAGACCATAGACAGACGGGCGGCTCGCCCGCTGCGCCCACGGGCGCGGGGATCGGGGCGGCAGTTAGGTATCGTGCCGCCGCGTGCTGCAGCCCGTCGCCGTAGGCCACAAGACGCTCGCCGATTACACACATATCTGCGGGCGCGACCTGATCGCTGAAATACGCGAGCTGGCCGAGCCGCTGCAGGGTCAGCGCGTGGTGCACATCTCCGCAACGGCTTTCGGCGGGGGCGTCTCGGAGATCCTCTACACGCTCGTGCCGCTGATGCGCGACGTGGGCCTTGACTGCGAGTGGCAGGTGATCTACGGCCGCGAAGAGTTCTTCAACGCGACCAAGCTGATGCACAACGCCCTGCAGGGCGCCCCTCAGGACCTCAACGAGGAACAGTGGGCGATCTGGCGCCGCTACGGGGAGATCAACGCGCGCGAGCTCTCCGACGGGTGGGACGTCTGCCTGGTGCACGACCCGCAGCCGGCGGCGCTGTGCAGCCTGGTGCCCGAGAAGGCCAAGGGCTGGGTATGGCGCTGCCACATCGACCTGTCCACCCCCAACCAGGACACGATCTCCCAGCTGCTGCCCTACATCGAGATCTATCCGCACTCGCTGTTCCACATGCAGAACTACGTGCCGAAGGGCATGGGCGGGGAGGTGCACATCGTGCCCCCGGCGATCGACCCCCTTACGCCGAAGAACATGGCTCTCTCGCCGGAGGACGGCGCCTACGTGTGCGGCCAGTTCGGGATCGATCTGGACCGGCCGCTGATGTGCCAGGTCTCGCGCTTTGACCCCTGGAAGGACCCCCTCGGCGTGATCGACGCCTACCGCCAGGTCAAGGAGGTGATGCCCGACATGCAGCTCGCGCTGGTCGGCTCGATGGCCAGCGACGACCCCGAGGGCTGGGACTTCTTCAACGCGACCATCGCCCATGCCGACGGGGACTCCGACATCCACATCCTCAACAACTTCAACAACGTCGGCGCGATCGAGGTCAACGCGTTCCAGTCCCACGCCGACGTGCTCATCCAGAAGTCCACGCGGGAGGGTTTCGGCCTGACCGTCTCGGAGGCGATCTGGAAGGCACGCCCCTTCATCGGCGGCGACGTCGGGGGGATCCCGCTGCAGATCGAGGACGGGGTGACGGGCTTCCTCGTCTCGACCGTGGAGCGCTGTGCCGAGCGGACCCTCGAGATCGTGCGCGACCCCGAGCTGGGCCGGGCGCTGGGCCGCCGTGGCAAGGAGCACGTGCGCCAGCACTTCCTCACGCCGCGCTACCTGCGCGACTACCTTCGGATCTTCAACGAGCTGAGAGAAGCATGACCCGGGAGCCGGCACAGCGGACTCCGCTGGTGCTGGTCAGCAACCGCGGCCCCGTCACCTTCCACGCCGGCGGCGAGGTGCAGCGCGGCTCGGGCGGCCTGGTGACGGCCCTCACCGGGCTGGCCTCCCATCGCGAAGCGATCTGGATCGCATCGGCGATGAACGAGTACGACGCGCAGGTCTCCCAAGAGCACGAGGGCCGCGCCTTCCCCGTGCGCTCGCCCGCCGGCGGCGAGTACCAGGTGCGCCTCGTGCTGAGCGACCCGGAAGCGTACGACCGCTTCTACAACGTGTTCGCCAACCCCATGCTGTGGTTCATCCAGCACTACCTGTGGGACCTCTCCAACGCGCCGGACATTCGCCAGGAGGAGATCGAAGCATTCGAGTTCGGCTACAACGTCGTCAACGAAGACCTCGCGCGCGCGGTCGTGCAGGAGCTCGAGGATCGCAGCGAGCCTGTGGTGATGGTCCACGACTACCACCTCTACACGCTGCCGGACCTCGTCAGGCGCGCGCGCCCGGACGTGTTCCTGCACCACTTCATCCACATCCCGTGGACCCAGCCGGACGCCTGGCGCGTGCTCCCCAGCCGCATCCGCGAGGAGATCTACTCGGGGCTGCTGGCCAACGACATCATCGGCTTCCACACGCGCTCCTACAGGCTGAACTTCCTGCAGTGCTGCCGCGACCTGATGGATCTGGAGGTGGACTTCGATCTGGGCCTGGTGCGCGTGGGCGGCCGCGAGGTGTGGGTCAGGGCCTACCCGCTGCCGATCGACCACGAGGCCACCCGCCAGATCGCCAGGGGCAGGCGCGTGGCGGAGTTCGAGGAGCAGCTGCTGCGCCGCCGCCGCGACCACCTGATCCTGCGCGTGGACCGCGCCGACCTCAGCAAGAACGTGCTGCGCGGCTTCTCCGCGTTCGACCTGTTCCTGGAGCAGCACCCCGAGTTCATCGAGCGCGTGACGTTCATGGCCCAGCTGATGCCCTCCCGTACCGACGTGCCCCAGTACGCGGAGTACCTGGAGCGCATCGAGGCGCTGGTGGCGGTCGTCAACCACCGCCACGGAACGCCCGACTGGATGCCCATCCAGCTGAAGCTGCGCGATGACATCGACGAGGCGGTGGCCGCCTACAAGCACTACGACGTGCTGCTCGTCAACGCCATGTTCGACGGCATGAACCTGGTCGCCAAGGAGGGCCCGATCATCAACGAGCGCGACGGCGTCTCGATCCTCTCCGAGAACACCGGTGCGCACGAGGAGCTCGGCGAGTTCGCCCTGTCGGTAAACCCCTTCGACATCCAGGAGCTCGCCAACTCGATCTACGCGGCGCTGACGATGGACCCGCGCGAGCGCCGTCGCCGCGCCGAGGGACTGGCGGCGATCGTCACCTCCCGCGACCCGGGCGACTGGATCGACGAGCAGCTGGCCGACATACGCGCCAAGGGCCGCTCGGGCTAGCAGGACCGTGCCCGGCGGCGGCGCGCCCGGCGCGAACCGCTAGTCTTTGCCAGAGCAAACCGCGCATGACCCTGCCCGCACCCACATACGACCTCATGATCATCCTCGACCCCCAGGCCGAGGACGACGCCAAGGCGAAGATCGTCGCGGACACGCGCGCTGCCATCGAGGCCGGTGGAGAGCTGCTGCGTCACGACGACTGGGGCGAGCGCGCGCTGACCTACCCGATCGAGCGCCACGCCAACGGGCACTACCACCTGTTCCAATTCCATCGCGCCGGCACCGAGCTGCTGGACGCTCTGAACCGCACGCTGCGCATCACGGACGGGGTGCTGCGCTTCAGGATCATCAAGCTCGCCCCCGGCGTGCCCGCGGCACCGGACATGGGCGCCCCCGGCGCAAGGCGCGCTGAGGCCGAGCCGGCCGCGGCATCGGAGCCGGCCGCTGCATCGGAGCCGGCTGCTGCATCGGAGCCGGCGGCGGCCTCCGAGCCCGCTGCGGCGTCCGCGGAGACCCACGAGGAGATCCCCGCGGCGGAGCCCGCCGGCGAGGAGCCGGCGACGCAGGAGATCACCGTCGGAGAGCCCGCCTAGGCCTCCGGGCCTCGGCGCAGGGCATTTTTCTCTCATTGGGCGCCACGCCCCGGGGTAATAAGATCGTCACATGAGCTGGGCTGAGGACATGGGCGATCCCGCAGCGAAGAGAAGCGACGTCCTGCGCGCCTCCCCGCCGATGTTCGAGTCCAGGCTGCTGGACTCGCTCTCGCGCGTGCATCCGGCGGTGCCGGTGCTGATCTTCCTGCCCGCCGTTGGCGTGCTGTTCGCGTGGGCGCTCTCCGGGCTGAGCTTCTGGGGCGCCCTTGGACTGGCGGCCGCGGGATACGCGCTGTGGACGCTGTTCGAGTACTGGCTGCACCGGCTGGTCTTCCACTTCGAGCCGGAGGACGGCCTCGGCGCCCGCTTCCACTGGATCATCCACGGCGTCCACCACGACCACCCCAACGACCCGCTGCGCCTGGTGATGCCGCCGTCGGTCAGCCTGCCGCTGGGGGCGCTCGTGTTCGGGGTGCTGTACCTCATCTTCGGAGCGCACGACGCCGCGGCGATCGGGGCGGGCTTCTTCGCGGGCTACCTGATCTATGACATGACCCACTACTACCTGCACCACTTCCGCCCGCGCGGGCGCCTGGGCCGCATGCTGCGCGAGCGCCACATGCGCCACCACTTCCAGGACGACACGCGGGGCTTCGGCATCAGCGCGCCATACTGGGACGAGGTCTTCCGCACCTCCCCCCGCGCCAAACGATCCCCGCAATGAGCGAGATGCTGCGACCCGTCGGCGCGCCCGGCCGGGGCAGCCGCCTCTAGACTCGACCCTCGAGCCCGGGAGACCCGAGGGGTCATCGACCCGGGGTGAGGAACAAGCCGAAAGTGAGATGAGTCGTGGCCGCCACCAACATCAACAGGGTCGTTCTGACCGGAAACCTGACCGCTGACCCGGAGCTGCGCTCGCTGCCGAGCGGCATGTCGGTGTGCAGCCTGCGCCTCGCGTGCAACACGCGCCGCAAGAACAACAGCACCGGCGAATGGGAGGACAAGCCCAACTACTTCAACATCACGGTGTGGGGCGCGCAGGGCGAGAACGCCGCCCGCTACCTCGTCAAGGGCAGGCCCGTGGCGGTGGACGGACGCCTGGAGTGGCGCGAGTGGGAGGCACAGGACGGCACCAAGCGCCAGGCAGTCGATATCATTGCCGACTCGGTGCAGTTCCTGGGCTCGCGCGAAGACACCTCCGGTGGCGGTGGGTTCGCCGGCAACGGAGCCTCCAAGGGCAGCGACATCCCCGTCGATGAAGGGGATTTCCAGCCCGCACCGGTCGCCGGCTCAGCCGGGGACGACGACATTCCGTTCTAGACAGCACAGCGAGGTTTCCTTGATAGCCAATTCAGCCATGCCCCAGCAGGACCGCCCCCAGGGAGGGCTGCGCTGATGGCCAAGGCACGCGGTCGCGGCAAGCCGGTGCGCCGGCGCGACAAGAAGGGCGGCCCCGGTAGCGGCAGGCGCAAGCCATGCCAGCACTGCCGCGACAAGGTCGACCAGGTCGACTACAAGGACGTCACGTCGCTGCGCAAGTTCATCTCCGAGAAGGGCAAGATCCGCTCACGCAGGATCACCGGCTCCTGCCGGCGCCACCAGGTGCAGATAGCCACTGCGGTGAAGCGCGCGCGCGAGCTGGCGCTGCTGCCCTACGTCAACGAGGGCGGCCGCGAGGACGGCCCGCGGCGCGACCGCGGCGACCGGGAACGGTAGAGGCGTGCCCGAAGCGATCCTCCTATCCGACGTCGAGTCGCTCGGCGAGCAGGGCGCGGTCGTGGATGTCTCCAAGGGCTATCTGCGCAACTACCTGCTGCCCCGCAAGCTCGCCCAGCCGGCGACGAAGGGTGCCATCGAGACGATCCGCCAGCGCCAGGCGGCAGCCGAGCGCGCGGCGCGCGAGGCTGTCGAGAAGGCCCAGGAGAACGTCAACCTGCTCAACCGCACAGTGCTCACGATCCCCCAGCAGGCGGGAGCCGACGGGCGTCTGTTCGGTTCGGTCACCGCGCAGGACATCTCCACCGCCATCCGGGAAGCACGCGGCCTGAAAATCGACAAACGCGGCGTGCACCTGCCCGAGCCGATCAAGAACGTCGGCACCTACATGGTCGTCGTCGAGGTGGTCGATGGGGTCACCGCGACGATCAAGACCATGGTCGTCGCCAAGAACTGACGGCGCGCTTCGTCCGCAGTCGCTGCGAACATCTGTTCGTGAGCGGCGAAAACATCCGTGATAGCGGGGAGCGTGCCCAGGCGGGGCCGGGGTCGCATCTAGACTCGGTCCGGCGATGGCCCTGACCCCCGACAGCGCCGACGGCGCCAACGACGCCGCACACAGGAGCATCACGCCGCCGCACAACCTCGAGGCGGAGCAGTCGGTGCTCGGGGCGATCCTGCTCTCCGACCGCTCGCTGTATGCCCTGGTGATCGAAGAGGGCCTGCGCGCGGAGGACTTCTACCGCGAGCGCCACGGCATCATCTACGAGGCGATGCTCGCCCTCTACAACGAGAGCGAGCCCGTGGACGTGCTCACCGTCACCGACCGCCTGCGCCAGACCGGGAAGCTGAGCCAGGCGGGAGGGCAGGTGGCGGTGGACGAGCTCACCGGCGTGGTGCCCGCCGCCGGCCACGCACGCCGCTACGCCCAGATCGTGCGCGAGAACGCCCTGCTGCGACGGCTGCTGGGCGCGTCCTTCGAGATCCAGGAGAGCGTGCTCGGCCATCAGGCGGCCCCGCGCGAGCTGGTGGAGCAGGCGGAGAAGGCGATGCTGGAGGTGGGCCGCGACGACCGCCAGAAGGACTTCCAGTCGATCGAGGACGTGCTTCACGTTGAGCTGGACAAGCTGCACAAACTCTCGCTGGAGGGCACCTCGCTGACCGGCACGCCCTCGGGCTTCCGCGATCTGGACGAGATCACCGGAGGCTTCCAGCCGGGCAACCTGATCATCATCGCGGCGCGGCCCGCGATGGGCAAGAGCGCGCTGGTGTGCAACATCGCCGAAAACGCGTCGGTGGAATCGAACAAGCCGGTGGCGCTGTTCTCGCTGGAGATGGCCGAGGCGGAGCTGGCGCAGCGCTTCGTCGCCTCGCAGGCGCGCATCAAGGGCGAGGAGCTGCGCAAGGGCCGCGTGGCCGAGAAGCGCTGGCAGTCGATCCTGCGGGCCTCGCAGCGGCTGGCCAGCGCGCCGCTGTGGGTTGATGACTCCAGCGATGTGGGCATGCTTGAGATCAGGGCCAAGGCGCGCCGGCTGCACAGCCAGCTCGACGATGGACTGGGGCTGATCATCGTGGACTACCTGCAGCTGATGAGGACCGACAGCCGCTATGACAGCCGCGTCACCGCGGTAGGCGAGCTGAGCCGCGGGCTGAAGATCCTCGCGCGCGAGCTGAGCGTTCCGGTGATCGCCCTCTCCCAGCTCAGCCGCGCGGTTGAGCAGCGCCCTGACAAGAAACCTCAGCTGTCTGACCTCAGGGAGAGCGGAAACCTCGAGCAGGACTCCGATCTGGTGATGTTCATCTACCGCGAGGACTACTACGACGAGGAGTCCGAGCGCCAGGGCGAGGCCGACCTGATCATCGCCAAGCATCGCAACGGCGCGGTCGGCAAAGTGACGCTGACCTTCCAGAAGGAGTACCCGCGCTTTATGAACTACGGCCGCGAGGAGCGCTACGGCGCGGGCGAGACGATCGCCGCCGCACGCGGCATGGTTCCCGCCGGTGAGCAGGGGTGAGCGCGCGCGAGGACACGCAGGCGCGCGCGAGCGCGGGCGATGAGACCCAGGCGGGCCTTGGCGCGGGCGCCGAGGTCCAGGGCGCATACGGCGACTGCCCCTTCGGGATGTGCGACGGCAGCGGCTTCCTCGTTGACGAGGCGACGAGGACCGCGTCGGACTGCCCGTGCCGGCCGGGGCGGATCGCGACGGTGAAGGCGGGGCGGCTGGAGGGCAGGATCCCGCGCCGCTACAACGGCGTGTCCTTCGAGCGCGCGCCGATCAGCGACATCGCGCGCACGGCCCCCGAGCAGGTTCGCGCGGTGCGCCGCTACGTGCGCTCGATCGAGCAGAACCTCGACGAGGGTCGCGGGCTGTGGCTGGCGGGGGACGTGGGCACCGGCAAGACGACGCTGGCGATGCTCGTCTCCAAATCCGCGCTGGCGGCGGGGCGCTCGGTGGCCATCTACTCGCTGCCGCGCCTGCTGAACCTGCTGCGCGAGGCGATGGGCTCGGAGGAGGGCAAGCTCGACTTCATCGACCGCCTCACGGCGGTCGACCTGCTCCACATCGACGACCTCGGCGCCGAGCACCAGACCGATTGGGTGCTGGAGCAGCTGTACTCGATAGTCAACGCGCGCTACGAGGCCGAGCGCTCGATCGTGGCGACGACGAACCTGATGCCCGACGCGCTGGAAGATCGCCTGGGCAGGCGCACCGTCTCGCGCCTGGTGGAGATCTGCGGGGACATCATCCCCCTGTATGGCCCCGACAAGCGCCAGGAGTTCCGCGCCCAGGCCAGACAGGACGGCGATGGCGAGGGCGCGCACGAGCGCGGGGAGATCGCGCCGCGCCTCTAGACTGCGTCAGGCATGCCTGGCATCGTGATAGTCGGCGCCCAATGGGGCGATGAGGGCAAGGGGAAGATCACCGACCTGCTTGCCGAGCAGGGCGACGCGGTCGTGCGCTTCCAGGGCGGCAACAACGCAGGCCACACGATCGTGCGCGGCGATGAGGAGTGGAAGCTGCACCTGATCCCCTCCGGCATCCTCTACCCGGGTAAGCGCTGCGTGATCGGCAACGGGGTGGTGATCGACCCGCGGGTGCTGATCGAGGAGCTCGATGCGCTGCGCGCGCGGCGCGTGGACGTCAGCGGGCTGCGGATCTCCGCCAACGCCCACCTGATAATGCCCTACCACCTGCTGCTGGACTCCGCCGGGGAGGCCAAGCTGGGGAGCCTGGCGATCGGCACGACGCGCCGGGGCATAGGGCCCTGCTACGCCGACAAGGCCGCGCGCCTGGGCATACGCGTGCAGGACCTGCTCGACGAGAAGATCCTCAAGAAGAAGATCGTCGCCGCGATGGAGCCCAAGCGCCTGTCGCTGCGCCCCTTCGAGAAGGACCCGGCGCTTGACCTGCACACGATGACCGAGGAATACCTCACCTTCGGCCACCGCCTTGAGCAGCACATCGCCGACACCAGCAAGCTGATGTGGGAGATGCTAGACGCGGGCAAGCGCGTGATCCTCGAGGGCGCCCAGGGGGCGATGCTCGACATCGACCACGGCACCTATCCGTTCGTCACCTCCTCCAACCCGCTCGCGGGCGCCGCGTGCGTTGGCAGCGGCATCGGCCCAAAGGCGATCGACGAAATCTGGGGTATCTCCAAGGCCTACACCACGCGCGTCGGCGCCGGCCCGTTCCCCAGCGAGCTGCTGGATGCGGAGGGCGAGGGCGAGATCATCCGCCAGCGCGGCGGCGAGTTCGGAACCACCACCGGGCGTCCGCGGCGCACCGGCTGGCTGGACCTCGTCGCGCTGCGCTACGCCGCGCGCCTGAACACGCTGACGGCGCTGGTGATCACCAAGCTCGACGTGCTCTCCGGATTCGACCGCATCAAGGTCTGCACCAGCTACCGCGGCGCGGAAGGGGCGACCTTCGATGACTTCCCGTACCACCAGACGGTCCTGCATCACACCACCGCCGAGCTGACCGAGCTGCCCGGCTGGAGCGAGGACCTCGGCGAGTGCCGCACACTCTCCGACCTGCCCGAGGCCGCGCGCGAGTATCTGGACTTCATCGCGGAGCACACCGGCGCACCGGTGACGCTCATCGGCGTCGGCCCGGGCCGCGAGCAGGTCATCTGGACGGAGGCGGGGCGCCAGACGATCATCGCCGGCGACGGGGTGGGCGCGAGCGCCGCCTGAGCGGGCACGCCGGCACCGCCAGCACGTTGCGCACCGCTGTACTGAAGAACCTCTACGCTTCAGCGCGCAAGCATCGTGCGACGGCGAGATGAGCAAGCCCCCTCCCAACATCCTCTACCTGCATTCCCACGACACGGGCCGCTACGTGCAGCCCTACGGACACGCCGTGCCGACCCCCAACATCCAGCGGCTGGCCGACCAGGGCGTGCTGTTCCGCAAAGCGTTCTGCGCGGCGCCCACGTGCTCGGCCTCAAGGGCGTGCCTGCTGACGGGGCAGTACGGGCACAACAACGGCATGCTCGGGCTCGCCCACCGCGGCTGGTCGCTGAACGACTACCGCCAGCACATCGTGCACCCGCTGGGCGAAGCGGGCTATCACTCGGTGCTGATCGGTGAGCAGCACATCGCCAAGCGCCCCGACATCATCGGCTTTGACAGGGTCATGAAGATCCCCACCACCCACGTGGACTCCGTGGCCCCCGTGGCGATCGATGTCATCTCCGAGCCCATCCCGCAGCCGTTCTTCCTGTCGGTGGGCTTCTTTGAGACCCACCGCGACTGGCTGGGGCCCTCCTCGGTGCGCGACGCCCTCTACTCCACCCCGCCCGTGAACCTGCCCGACACGCCTGAGACACGCAGGGATATGGCCGCCTACAAGGCCAGCGCGCGCACGCTGGACCAGGGCGTGGGCAGCGTGCTCGGGGCTCTGGACGAGGCGGGCCTGGCGGAGAACACGCTGATCATCTTCACCACCGACCACGGCCTGGCCTTCCCGGGCGCCAAGGCCACGCTGTTCGACCGCGGCCTGGGCGTGCTGCTGATCATGCGCGGCCCCGGCGGCTTCACGGGCGGGCGCGTCAACGACGCGCTGGTCTCTCACCTGGACATCTACCCCACACTATGCGAGCTGGCGGGCATCGAGCGCCCGAGCTTCCTGCAGGGCCTCTCGCTGCTGTCGCTGGTCGAGGGCGGGGCGCGCTCAATCCGCGACGTGCTGTTCGCCGAGATGACCTGGCACGCCGCCTACGAGCCCCAGCGCGCGGTGCGCAGCGAGCGCTGGAAATACATCAGGCGCTTCTCCGATCGCACCACCCCGGTGCTGGTCAACTGCGACGACTCGCCCTCAAAGGACCTGCTCATCGCCAACGGCTGGGCGCAGCGCACGGTGGCGCGCGAGCAGCTGTATGACCTGCTGTTCGACCCCAACGAGGCGGACAACCTCGCCGAGAGCCCCGACGCGGCGCAGACGCTCGAGCAGATGCGCGAGCTGCTGCTCGAATGGATGACCGATACCGCGGACCCGCTGCTGCACGGCGACCCCAGCCCCCCGTCGGGAGCCGAAATCAACGAGCCCTACCAGATCTCGGCCAGCGAGCCGCTCACCCTCATCCCATGAGCGAGGAGCCCGCCGTCCAGCCCGAGCGCTGCTACCTGGTGTGTGCCACCCAGCGCAGCGGCAGCACGCTTCTGTGCGAAGCGCTGGAGAGCACGGGCGTGGCGGGCAGGCCGCGCGAGTACTTCGAGGAGCTCAAGGAGACCGGCGTGCCGCGCCGCCCGCGCGAGTACTTCTGGGAACTGCGCAGCCCCGAAGTGTTCCGCCTGCTGCCCCACGACTCCCAGCTGGACCGCGAATCCGAACGCTCCCCAACGTGGAGCCGCGACAACTACGCCGTGCACCTGGAGGCCGCGCTGCGTGCCGGCACCACCCCCAACGGCGTGTTCGCCTCCAAGCTCATGTGGAGCTACTTCAACGACTTCATGGCGCTCATGCGTGGCATTCCGCGCCTGGGCGGTATGGGCGACGGCTCGCTGCTGAACGCCGCCTTCCCGGAGCTGCGCTACGTGTTCGTCTCGCGCAGCGACAAGGTGCGCCAGGCCGTCTCGATGTGGCGCGCGCTGCAGACGTGGGTCTGGCGCCAGGAGGCGGGCGCGCCGGCGGATGAGCATCCGGAGCGCCGGCCGGTGTACTCCTTCGACGCCATCGACCACCTGCTGGAGCAGCTGCGCCGCCAGGAGGACGCCTGGCGCGGGTTCTTCTTCCGCATCGGGCAGCGCCCGCTGGCGCTGTACTACGAGGAGATCGCTGGCGACTTGGAGGGAACCGTGGGGCGCGTGCTCGACGACATGCGCATCCCGCGCCCCGAGCAGATGCTGCCCCAACGCCAGCGCATGGGGCGCCAGTCCGATGAACTGTCGGAGAGCTGGGTGCAGAGCTACCTGGAAGACGTCTCCCGGCGCTGAGCGGCGCAAGCCCTCGGCGCCGGCGTGGACGGAGGGGCTCCCCGCGCCGCTGCGGGCCGCAGCCGCTAGCGGGGGACCGCGGAGGCGGCGCGCTCGCGCGCCGCGGCCAGCAGCTCGGCCGCGCTGGCGCGCATCGCGTCGAGCATCACGTCCAGGTCGGGCACCGAGTCGGGGTCGGCCACCACCCCGAAGCACGCCTCGCCGTCGTAGCTGAGGATGGCCACCCCCACCGCGTGCTCGGCCGCCAGCGGCACCAGCGGGCGTATCTCGGCCAGGCGCGAGCCCAGGCAGTAGAGGGTCTGTGCGGGGCCGGGCACGTTGGTGATGGTGAGGTTGAACAGCCGCTTGGCGTACAGCGACTGCGCGACACCCGCGTGCAGCACGGGCGGAGCCAGTGCTGCCAGCTCAATCACGGCCGTCGTGCCTGCAGCCTGGCGCCCGTCTGACTTCAATGCGCACGATCGCTCCGTCGTTTCCGCGAGCCGCATCACCGCGTCCGCCTCGAGCACCGGCAGGTCGATGAACAGCGAGGAGATCTTGTTGCCCAGCGCGAGGTGCTCGGAGACCGCCCTGACGTTCATCGGGACCATCGCGCGCAGTCCGCGCGCGGGCAACTGCTCTCCGCGGGACTCCAGCAGGGCGCGCAGCCCCCCCGTGGTAACAGTGAGCGCCACGTCGTTGACGGTGCCGCCCAGCGCGCTCTTGATCTCGCGCATCTGCGCGAGCGGCATGCTCATCACCTCCAGGCGCCGGCGGGTGCCGATCGGCTCGTTCAAGCTCGTGTGCGGCGCGCCGCGAAGCTCCTCCCGCACGATCATCTCAACGGCTGCGCGGGCGTTCTGAAGCGCCTCGCGGGGGTGCAGCGCGCCATGCAGCCCCATCTGCGCCGCGTGCGCGATCGATTCCGCGGGCACCAGGCTGCCGGCCACCTGGGCGATCCTGCCCAGCGCGCCCGGCGCCAGGGGGTCCGCCTGACCCTCAGTCGGGTGTGGATCGTGCTCACCGGTGCTCCTCGCCGGGGTGATGCGCCGCCGCGGCGCGCGTGCCGGCGCAGGCGCGGTGTCGAGCATCAGGTGGCTCACGTCGACCGAGCCCACGCCGTCGACCATGCAGTGGTGGGTCTTGCTGACCAGCGCCCAGCGCCCACCGGCGAGACCCTCGAGGATCACCATCTCCCACAGCGGCCGGCGCCGGTCCAGGCGCTGGGAGTAGTAGTTGGACACCCACGCGGCGAGCTCGCGCTCCCCGCCGGGCGAGGGCAGGGCGGCCCTGGCCACGTTGTGCGATATGCGAAACGCCGGGTCATGCACCCACTCGGGCCATGTCAGCCCGCCCGTGCGGGGCTCCGAGAGCCGCTGGCGGTAGCGCGGCAGCTGGTCCAGGCGGGACTCCAGATGGGCGCACAGATCCTGCAGCGTGGGCGGCACGCCGTCCTGCCCGGTATCGAAGACCATGACCCCGCCGATGTGCATGTGGGCACTCTCGTCGGCCTGCTCCAGCTCGAGAAAGGTCGCGTCCAGTGCTGTCAGATGATCGGCCATGCCAGGAAGCTACGCCAGGCGCTCGCGCGCTTCATCCCGTTAAGCCCGCACGTGCGCACGGGGTTCTCACTGACCGCGCCCGCCCGCGGCGAAGCGAGCGCGGGTCTCCCCAACCAGCCTCAGCCCGGCCTGTTTGTCAGCTCGCCGACTCGGATTGCTGTGATCTTTACATGGCTCAGCGTGATCGTCGTCGGGTCTTCAAAGTCGTCGCATTCGATGGTCGCTTCTCCGGTCCCCGTGAAGCCGTTGACGACCTGCATCACGCCGGTCTCGGTTTCCGAAGTCTTGCTGTCGATGTCGAAGTCCCTGACGTCGTTATCGCCTTCAGCTGCGAGCTTGCACTGAACCAGGATCTCCACTTCGAATTCATTCGTGGCTTGCAGCGTCGCTGTGATCCAGTAGTCGCCCGCCGGAAGTTCCCGCAGCGCAGCAACCGACTGGTAGCCGGGGTCGAATGTTGCGAGTTCTATGGCCCCATCGTGATACGTGCTGAATGCTTCCGACGGACCCGTGGGGCCGGTCACTCCCCGCGGCCCGAGCGGGCCTTGCTTGCCTTCTGCTCCGGCAGTTCCCGTTGCACCCTTGGCTCCCGCAGCGCCGGCCGGGCCCGCCTTGCCGGGTACTCCTCGCAGCTTCTTGAGGACCTTGGGATTGACTTCCTTGGTCGATTCGAGCACGTAGTGCTTCGCGGCCAGCGCCCCGCCGCTCATCGCGAACAGGAGCGCCAGCGTCGCGACAGTGTTGGCGTACGTCAAATGCCTCCGCATAGTTCCCCCCGTGGTCGAGCCCCCAGTGCACTGTGCAACCTACACTGCACGAGCGCGGCGCTCTCCCCGGCCGAGTAGCCCGCTCAAGAAGCTGCGGCGCGAGATCTGAGCGGGCCCTCGGGGCAGATCTTCTCGCTTCCCTCGCCGCTGGAAGACAGGCACCGGGCATTACCAGGGCGTTGAAATGGGCCGTCCGGGAATCGAACCCGGAACCTTGGGCTTAAGAGGCCCCTGCTCTGCCGGTTGAGCTAACGGCCCTTGAGGGCGCCGGCTGGCTGGGCCGGCTCAGCCGCCGATTGTATCCGAGCGCCCGCGATCCCGCCGCCGCTCGCGGCGGCTATTTCTTGGTCGTGCTCGTCGTCACGGTCGTGCCCGGGGTGGTGATGGGCGCCGTCGTCGTGGGCGTCGAGAGGGTTCCCGTGTAGGTGCCGTTGGCGGCTTTTTTGACGACGTAGGTTTTGCCGTTGGTGGTCGTCGTGTAGGTCTTTTCCCCGCTCGGGCTCTTCGCGTCTTCTTCCAGTTCGTCCTTGATCCGCGTGCGGTCGGCGGCGGGTGCCAGCGCGACCGCCTTTTCCGATGCCAGCGTGCCGATGCGTTTGTTCTTGGCTTTGTAGGCGGACTCGGCGAGGGCCGCCCACAGGGCGGCGCTGGTGGGCCTTGCGGCGACGACGATCTGCAGCGCCTGGACGGCCTGGGCGGGCTGGTTGAGGCCTTCTTCGCCGTACACGCTGACCATCTGCTCCGCCAGTTCGCTGCTCGCTTTGGGCGGGTTGAGTTCCAGGTACTTGTTCCAGGATTCAGAGGCTTCCCGGAACAGCGCCTTGCCCTGGGAGGTGACGCCGTTCTGGGTCACGCCGCCGGCTTCGTGGAGCAGCGCCTTGGTCAGCGCCTCCCAGGCGGCGGTGTCCTTGGGGTCCTTGACGGTGAGCTTGCGGTACTTCTTGATCTGCGCGGCGAAGCTCGCGGCGCTGGAGCCTTCGTTGTTGCTGGCCGCGTTCAGCAGCCCGCCGCCGCCGAAGCCGCCGCCCACGCCGAAGCCGACCAGGCCAACGCCCATCAGCAGCGCAAGGCCGGTGTAGATGAAGCGGACCGTGCGCCTACGGCCCTTTCCGCGAAGGTCGAAGAGCATCTCTACAGCGTGGGGTCTACGTGGTCGATCATTTCCTGCACGGTCGGCTCCGTTGTTTGCCCGGCGTCATTACCCGGGGTCCCCTCGGAGCTCCGGCTTGCGTCCTGGTCGTGCCCGCCTCCGGCGGGCTTGACGAACCTGGCTAGCAGGATACTCGCCTCGTACAGCAGATACAGCGGAACCGTCTCCAGCATCAGCGTGATCGCGTCTCCGGGCAGGAACGCCGCGACGGCCGCGCAGGCGACGACGGCGTAGCGGCGGTATTTGCGCAGCTGGCGCGGGGTGACCAGGCCGAGGCGGGTCGCGCCCAGGATCAGCACCGGCACCTGGAAGACCGCGCCCATCGCCAGCAGGATGGTCGCGGCGAACGAGTAGAACTGGCTGGCCTGCACCAGCACGTTGAACTCGCTGGAGTTGAAGTTCACGAAGAAGCGCACCGCCGCCGGCAGCACGACGAAGTAGCCGAACAGCACGCCCGCGAGGAACAGGAACGGCACGGCCGTCAGCAGCGGCACGGCCGCGCGCCGCTCGTGCGGGGCCAGCGCGGGCAGGATGAAGCCGTACAGCTCGTACAGGATGAACGGCAGCGAGATGATCAGCGCGAAGTACAGCGAGATCGTGATCGTCGTCGTGAACGGCTCGCCAACCCCGAGCGTCACCGGGTTGTCCCCCGGCGGGTTGCGCGGCAGCTTGGATACGTCGGCCTGCAGGGAGGAGGCCAGCGGCTTCAGGTCTGCGCGCGCCGACGCCGACAGGCCGCTGCCCGAGGTCTCAAGCACCCCCAGCACCGAGCGCGTGTCGTGGGCGACCTTCAGCAGCCCCTGCTGGGCCAGCGAGGCCTGCCCGACCGTGCCCTGGCCCTTGGCGACCTGTTTCTGGGTCTGCGTCTTCAGCGGCTTGTTGATGATGTTCAGCAGCGCGTGGTTCTGCCACAGGCAGAACCCGAAGGCGACCGCCAGCACAGCCCCGCAGAGGATCAGGCGGGTGCGCAGCTCATCGAGATGGTCCACGAGGCTGAGCCGCTCCTCGTGGCCGACCGTTCGGATCGCGCTCACCATGGGCGCTGTGAACCTACCACCGCGCCGTCGAGCGCCATCCCGTGTTGGCCTTTATGTGGACGGCGGTAGCACGCCCGCGCCCGCTGCGGAAAACCCACTAAAGCCTGAAAGCTCAAGCGTCGATGACGACTGAGAGCAAGGCGATGAACCCAGAGAACGATCCCAAAATACTCCCAGAGGTGCCCCCGCCGGGCAGCAAGGGCGCGCACGCCTCGAGCACGCGGCGCGCCGACCTCGTCTACGGCGCACAGCGCCGCGGCGCGGAGGGCACGACACCGGACCATCTGCACGTCTGCTTCCACTGCTGCGGGGAGCTCGTCTACCCGCTCGACTGGTCCGAGGAGGGCCCCCGGCACTGGCGCATCGTGCTGCGCTGCCCGGAGTGCGAGTCGCGCCGCGAGGGCGTCTTTGACCAGGCGGCCGTTGAACGGCTCGACGACGAGCTCGATCGCGGTTCCAGCGCTTTGCTTGGCGATCTGCGCCGCATGACGCACTCCAACATGTCCGAGGAAGTCGAGTTCTTCGTTCGCGCCCTCGACGCAGACCTGATCACCCCGAGCGACTTCTAGCACCCGGCGCGCGCCGCCGCGTGCATCAGCGGTAGCGCTCGACCACCGCGTCGGCCACCAGTTCGAGCAGCTCCGAGCGCCCGTCGGGGAGGATCTCCGGCAGCGCGGCCTTGGCCTGCGCGACGACGGCAAGCGCCTGCTCGCGGGCCTCGCTTAGCGCGCCCGTCGCAGCGATGCGCTCACACAGCTCCTCGGCCTGCACGGGGCCGCCCAGCGAGGCGAGGTCGATCGCCGCCAGCTCGGGCTCGCGTTCGCGCGCCAGGATGAACGGCAGCGTGACGGTTCCGTCCAGCAGGTCGGTGCCGCGCGACTTGCCGGTGCGCTCCACCGGGCCGGACACGTCGAGCACGTCGTCGAGCATCTGAAAGGCCAGTCCGATGCGCCGCGCGAAGGCGCCAAGGCCGTCGGCCATCTCCGCGGAGCCGCCCACTGCCGTCAGCGCTCCCAGCCGGCACGCGGCCTCGAACAGCGCCGCGGTCTTCAGCTCGCAGCGGCGCATGTAGCGCCCGACAGCCACGCGCGCGGCGTAGGCGTCCTCGCGCTGCAGCAGCTCACCGGCCGCCAGCGCGGAGCTCGCTTCCGAGAGCGCCTGCAGCTGGGCCGCATCGTTGTTGCGCGCCAGCTCGGCAAACGCACGCGAGAACAGCAGGTCGCCCGTGGCGACCGCCATCGCACGGCCGGCCACGGCCGCCACCGTGGGGTAGCCGCGTCGCAGCTGCGCGCCGTCGATGAGATCGTCGTGCACGAGCGTCGCCGAGTGCACCAGCTCAACCGCAACGGCGGCGCGCACGAGCCTCTCCTCGCCTCCGGGAGACGGAACGGGCCCGCCGGCAACCTCGGCCGCCAGCACCACCAGCAGGGGCCGCAGGCGCTTGCCGCCGGCGGTGACGGTCGCGTTGGCGAACGGCGCCAGCGGCTGCCCGGCCTCTGCGGTGACACGCTCGAGGTGCTGCTCGGTGCGCGCCATCAGGCGCCGCAGGCGCTCGCCGCCTCCGCGCAGCACCGCGTCCAGGCCGTCCACGCCGGCGGCGCCGGCGGTGCTCGCCCCGGAGGCGCTTCCCAGCACGCTCACCATTCCCCCGCCTGCGGAACTGTGCCCGCGTGTATCGCCACGATGCCCCCGGCGGTGATCAGGTAGCTGATGTCGCACAGGCCGGCGCGCTCCATCTCCCCGGCCAGCTCCTGCGGGCCGGGGAAGCGCTTGACCGAGTTTGGCAGATACGTGTAGGCGTCGGCGATGCTCACCTCCGGCGCGGCGCCGCCGCTGCGCCGGCGCAATCCCGCCGCCGTCCCGGCGAGCGAGCCCAGCGCGGGGACCAGCCGGTCGAACCACAGCCCGTAGAAGGTCGACAGCGGCGGGCGCTCGGGGGTGGTGATCTCGAGCACCACCACGCGACCGCCGGGGCGCACCACCCGCACCATCTCGGCCAGGCCGCCCTGGAGCCGGTCGAAGTTGCGCGCGCCGAATCCCACCGTGGCGGCGTCGAAGGTGTCATCCGCGTAGGGCAGCGCCAGAGCGTCGCCCCACTCAAAGCGCGGCTCCACGGGCGCGGCGCCCGCGGCAACCTTCTGGCGTGCCCGCGCGAGCATACCCTCGGCGAAGTCGCTGCCGAGCACCTCCCCGCCGGGCGCAACCCGCCGCGCCAGCTCGATCGCCATGTCGCCCGTTCCCGTCGCCACATCCAGCACGCGGCTGCCGGGCCCCACGCGCGCCAGATCCGCGGCGCGCGCCCTCCAGCGGTGGTGCAGCCCCGCAGTCATGGCCGTGTTCATCAGGTCATAGACGCCAGCGATGCGGTCGAACATCGCCCGCACCTGCCCCGCCTCAAGCCTGCCGGCTTGTGCCCCCCCGGGTGCGTCGGCTCCCTCACGGGCGGCCATGCCCGGGCTACTTGAGTTGCGAGAGGAAGTTGACGATCGCTGAGAACTTCTGCGGCGGCAGGTTCTTGAACGACGGCATTGGGGCGGTCGGGTTCACGAGCGTGCGCGCGATCGCCTGACGCGGAATCCGATCGCCGATCTTCGAGAGGTTCGGCCCCGGTCCCGCGTTGCCGTTGTCGCCGATCTTGTGGCACGCCAGACAGCCCGACTGGGCGACCACCTTCTTGCCCGCTTCGTATTCAGCGAGGATCGTGCCGCCCTGCGCGGTGATGCGCGCGGGCGTGGCCATTTCGATCGCGGTCGGCGAGCCGGCGTTGGCACCCGAGTACGTCAGGTACGCCATCGCGGCGATCACAACGATGCCCGTCGTGGTTGCGATCGGACGGCGCTCAGGCCTGCGCTCGGGGCCGCGGTCGTAGAACGGCAGCAGGAACAGCAGGATCATGCACAGGGTGGGTATCCCGATCGTCGCCAGGCCCACCAGGCTCGGCGGCTTGATCACGCGCAGAACCTCGAACAGGAAGAAGAAGTACCACTCCGGCCGCGGCACGTAGGTGGTCGTGGTGGGGTTGGCCTTGGAGCCGAGCTCGGCACCGAGCACCAGCGACATCGCGATGATCACGGCCATCACCACGCACGCCATCGCGGCGTCCTTGGCCACCGCGTAGGGGAAGAACGGCTTGCCCTGGGACTTCAGGACAGCGTACTCGCGGAGGTACTCCTCCTTCTCGCGCTGGTTCATCCCAGATCCTCTGCGGCCCTCGCGGAGCCGGTTGGCGGACGGCCGGGCACGGGCCTAGACCTCTGCCTCACGCAGCTCCGAGCGCGTCTCGGCTTTCTGCCACGGAGGTGCGGTTGTGCCGAGCTTGGCCACCAGGTAGAGGTGGGCGCCGATCAGCGCGGCGATCGCGCCGGGCAGCAGCAGCATGTGGATGGCATAGAAGCGCGACAGCGTCGTGGCCCCGAATTCGGAGCCCCCGCGCAGGAAGTCGCTCAGATAGGGGCCGATCAGCGGCCCCGTGCCGTTGATGTTGACGCCCACGATCGTCGCCCAGTATGCGCGCTGGTCAAAGGGCAGCAGGTAGCCAGTGAAGGACATCACCATCGTCAGGATCAGCAGCACCACGCCGATCACCCAGTTGAGCTCGCGCGGATACTTGTACGCGCCGAAGAAGAAGGTCCGCCCCATGTGCAGGAATACGAGGATCACCATCACGCTGGATCCCCACTTGTGCATCCCGCGCACGAACTGCCCGAGGAACACATCGTTGGTCACGTAGCGGATCGATTCATAGGCGCCCCCCGAAGCGTCCGGGCGGTAGTACATCGCCAGGAACACGCCCGTTACCGCCTGGTTGAGGAACGCGAACATCGTGGCCGAGCCGAGCGTGTAGAACCAGTTGGTGCCCTTGGGCACCTTGCGGAACATCATCCACCGCGCCGCGCCGCTCAGCGACGTGCGCTCGTCGACCCAGTCGATGACCGTGACGCCGGCCTGTGCGGCGGCGTCGAGCGGCCCCGCCGCAGCGGGCTTCTCCCCGGGGCGGGGAGGCGGTTCCTGCATCGGCCCCGGTAGCGGGGGCGCTGGAAGCTTGGGTAGCTTGGGCATCGTTCAGGTCCCGGGCCGCGGCGTCAGAGTTTCTGCGCGCCGGGGCGCGAGGGGTAGAGGTACTGCCCGATGCCGTCCAGCGGCTCGCCGGGGTCGCGTGGGGAGAAGCGCCGCAGCTCACTGTTGACGCTGAAGCGCGGGCCGACCTGCACGTCTTCGCCGACCACCCTGGTGTAGAAGCGGTCGAGCGGGCGCACCGGCGGGCCACCCACGCGCCGTCCCAGCAGGTCGTAGACGCCGCCGTGGCACGGACAGATGAAGCGCTCGGCGGCGTCGACCCAGCGCACCGGGCAGCCCAGGTGTGCGCAGCGGCTGGAGATAGCGATGTAGGGCGTCGTCCGGTCGTAGGGGTCGGTGTCGATCGCGGGGTTGAACTTGCGGATGTAGGCGGTGGACTTGCCCGCCTCGCCGATTCCCGGCTGCAGCGTGATGACCACGGGGACGTAGTTGTTGTCGGTGAAGAAGTTCACCGACCCGACGGTTTCCCAGCGATGGGGCGTGCTTTTGAAGATCGGGCCGATCGCGAAGGCCAGCGCCGGCAGCGCGAAGGAGCTCGCCGCGATCGCGCCGGCCGTGTGCGCGCTGCCGGTCATGAACCGCCGGCGCGTGACCGTCTCGCCCTCGAACGCCCCCGGGATGCCCCGGTCGAGCGTGTACTTCGACTTGTGCTTTGCGCGCTTGTCGGCCACCGCGGCCTAACAATATCGAGGCGCGAATCGCTCCGCTTCTAGGCGCGGCTCAGACGGCGGCGGCGCTTGTGCGCATCGCATCTAACGCCGCGGGGTCGCCCGCGAGCAGCAGATCCTTGGCGGAGCGGTGAGCGTCACTCGCGCCCCAGCCGACGGCCCGCGCGCCCGCCGCCCACACGGCCTCGGCGAGCTCCTCCATGCCGGCGCCCTGCGCCAGCGCGCTCAGCGTGATCGTGTCCGCCAGCTCGGCCACCGCGAGCGTGTCGCCGAGGCCGACCAGACGCGCCAGCCCGATCGCGTAGAGGCGGTCGCCGGCGAGCAGACCGAGGTCGGCCTCGGGCACCTCCAGCACCCTGGGCACGCCGTAGTGCAGCAGGTAGCCCTCGTAGATCGCCTCGATCAGCAGCTCGTACTCACCCTCGCGGCCGTCGGTGCGCGGCCCTTCGCAGGCGATGCGAGCCGCCGCGCTGGATTGCTCGTGCGGGCGCTCGCCGTTCTGCGGTGCGGGCGCCAGCAGCGTGGCCATCAGCCCGCCCTCCTCCAGCAGCAGCCCGCGCAGGCGCGCCAGCCCCGCGACCCTCATCCGGGCACGCGCTCCGCGCGCTGCACGCCCGCCGGGTCGGGCAGGGCGGCGAACGCCGCCTGCGCAGCCATGAGCGTGCGCTCGAGATGCTCGGGAGTGTGGGCCAGCGAGGGGAACCACGCCTCGAACTGCGATGGCGGCGGATATACGCCGCGGGAGAGCAGCTCCCGGCACCAGCGCGCGTGCGCCTGCACATCGCACGCCTTGGCACCCCCGAAATCCCTGACGGGATGCTCGCTGAAGAACACCGTCAGCAGGCCCGGCACGCTGACCACCTGCACCGGATAGCCCGCCGCGGCCTCGCGCAGGCCCTCGGCCAGGCGCTCGGTGGCGGCGGCCAGGCGCAGATAGGCGGGCTCGTCCAGCAGCTCCAGGCTCGCCAGGCCCGCCGCCACCGCCAGCGGGTTGCCCGAGAGCGTTCCCGCCTGGTAGACCTCCCCCGCGGGCGCGAACATGCGCATGAGCTCCGCGCGGCCGCCGACCGCCGCGGCAGGCAGACCGCCGCCGAGCACCTTGCCCAGCACGCTCAGGTCGGCCGTCACGCCCATCAGCTCCTGCGCGCCTCCGCGCGCCAGACGAAAGCCGCTGATCACCTCGTCGAGGATCAGCAGCGCCCCGGTCGCATCGGCACGCTCGCGCAGCAGCTCCACAAAGCCCTCTGCGGGGGGCACCAGACCCATGTTCGCGGGCACCGGCTCGGCGATGATCGCGGCGAGCTCGTGGCGCTCGCTCGCCTCGATTAGCGCGTCGCGGTCGTTCCAGGGGACGATCACCGTCTCGGCGGCGGCCGCCGCGCTGACGCCTGGGCTCGCCGGCAGCGACTGGGTCGCGAGCCCGGAACCGGCCTGGGCCAGCAGGCCGTCGAGGTGCCCGTGGTAGGCGCCGGCGAACTTCAGGATCAGCGTGCGCCCCGTCGCAGCACGCGCCAGGCGGATCGCGCTCATCGACGCCTCCGTTCCGGAGGAGGTCATGCGCAGCATCTCCACCCCCGCCATACGCAGCGCGACCTCGCCGGCCAGCTCGACCTCACCGGCGGTGGGCGCCCCGAAGCTCGTGCCGCGGCCCGCCGCCTCCACGACCGCCTGCACGATCTGCGGGTGGGCATGGCCGTGGATCAGCGGGCCCCATGAGCACACGTAGTCGATGAAGCGGTTGCCGTCCAGATCCACCAGCTCGGCGCCCTCACCGCGCGCGACGAAGATGGGATCGCGCCCGATCGATCCCATCGCCCGCACCGGCGAGTTGACCCCGCCCGGGATCAGCTCGAGCGCGCGCCGGTAGAGCTCGGCCGAGCGCGTGTCCGTGAGCGACGCCGTCATGGTCGTGATTCTAAGGCGATTCTGGCGGGCGACCATGAGGCAGAAACAGGAACGGGCGCCGTCGGCGCCCGTTCCCTGCTGCTTGCTTCCCGAGCTGGACTACTAGTAGATCCAGGTGAGGTCGCCGTTCAGCGCTTCGATTTTGGTTGCGCCGACGAACCTGCCGCCTTCGCCGGTCGATGTTTCAGTTTTTTCGGCCGCGAGTTCTTCCGCGCTTTTCGGCCCGGTGCAGGGCCAGCCGATTGCTTCGTATTCCAGCCCGCTGTATTTGCTGTACGCGTTCAGCTTCTCCTGGCCTTCGGTTTTGAAGGCGCCGCGGCCGGTCGGAGCGAGGAACCCGTCTTCATAGAGCACGGATTCTTTGGGGCGGGATTCCTGCGCCGGGATGATGTACTTGCACCCGGTGCCGACGGCCGGTTTGATGGTGACCGAGTTCAGGAGCCTGATCGCCCCTTCATTCTTGCCCGGTTCCTTTTCGGCGACGTATTCCCATTCGGCGGGTGACACCGTGGCTTTCACGGCGCCCGCGAGCGTCGTGCACACGCTGTAGGTCGTCGTGATCACAAAGCTTGCTTTTTTGCCGGTCGACGTTTCACCTTTTGAGGTGCCCTTGTTGCACGTCACCGTCATCGGGTACACGACGAATTCTTCGCTGCCGATCTGTTTGCCCGACAGTTTTTCGGTGTACTTGCTTTCGAATTCACTGGCAAATGCGGAGGCCGCACCGACCCCCAACATGCAGGCGATCGCCGCGAGGCCGATCACCAATCTGAAATTTCTCATGCCCATCTCCCTTTTCCGCTCGTCTCGAAGAGGCTCGGCTGCCTCGTGCATCTGTACCCGGAGGCGTCCGCTTGCGGGTGTTCCCCCCCGGGAGGCTCCCATGGCGGGCCGATCCTACCAGAAAGACCCCGTCTCAACATGTCGAACAACGGGGGCTGTTGGATGCAGCAAACTACGTAGGACTCGGGCGCTGACGGGCCGGCGGCGCAGCTGTGAGAGCCCGCCGATCAGGCGTGCTGGCTCTCCCAGTTCTTGAAGTCCTCGGTGAAGTACAGCAGACGGATCTTCTTGAACTCGGTGGAGGAGTACAGCGTCGCGCGGCCCTCGATCCCGGTCTGCTCGGCGATCGCGTCGAGCACCGCGTCGCACTCCTCCTTGGAGCGCCCGTGCGCCATCGTGAACACGGAGTAGGGCCAGTCGGCGTAGGTCGGGCGCTGATAGCAGTGGGAGATGCCGCGGAACGCGGCCATGCGGCAGCCGATGTCGTAGATCTGCTCCTCGGGAACCTCCCACACGCCCATGCCGTTTGCGGAGAAGCCGGCACGGCGGTGGTAGAGGATGGCCGCCACGCGACGCAGCAGCCCGCGCTCCTGCATGCCGGCCAAGTGGTCGAGCATCCGCTCCTGGCTCATGCCGAGCTCCGCCGCCGCCGCCGCATAGGGCTCCTCCACCACCGGCATGTCGCCCTGCAGCGCGCGGATGACCGCGATGTCCAGCTCGTCATAGGGCTGGGGCGCCAGCTCGATCGGCGCGGTCGCCTCCGCCGAGCTGGAGAGCGCCTCGGTGCCGCCCTCCATTTCCAGGTCCATGCGGATCTTGAAGAGCCGCAGCGTTGGCAGCTGGCGCACCGACTCAGCGCCCGCCTCCTGCGCGAGCGCCTGCAGTGTGCCCTCCAGGCCCAGCCGCGAGTCGGGCTCGGTCGCGATCGTGAACCACAGGTTGAACTCGTGATTGCGAAGATAGTTGTGCGAGACACCCGGGTGGGCGTTGATTACCTGTGCCGCGCGATGCGGGTTCTCCGGATCGACCTTCGCCGCCACAAGCATGGAGGAGTAGCCCAGCGCCCTGGTGTCGAAGATGGGGGTGACCTGGCGGATGATGCGCTTCTCCAGAAGCCGCGAGACGCGGCTCATCACCTCCTCCTGGGGCACGCCCGCGAGCTCGGCCACGCGCGCATAGGGGCGCGCGGCGATCGGGAAGCTCCCCTGCATCAGGTTCAGGACCTTGCGGTCCAGGTCGTCAAGGGGCACGGCGGCGCCGTCGCGGCGGCTGCGGATCTTGGGGACCGCGGCGCTCGCACGCTCGGCGTCGGCGCTCTGCTTGCTCAGCTCTGCTCTGCTAGCCATCGGGCGGCGTCCTTTGCGTGGTAGGAGACGATCGTGTCGGCGCCGGCGCGGCGCAGGGAGGTGAGGATCTCGAGCACCGCTGCGCGCTCGTCCAGGTAGCCGGCGGCTGCCGCTGCCTTGACCATCGCATACTCGCCGCTGACGTTGTAGGCCGCCACGGGCAGCAGCGTGGCGCGCTTGACGGCGCTGATCAGGTCGCCGTAGGCGAGCGCCGGCTTGACCATCACCATGTCGGCGCCCTCCTGCAGGTCCAGCAGCGCCTCGCGCTCGGCCTCGCGGCCGTTGGCGGGGTCCATCTGGTAGGCGCGCCGGTCCCCGAAGGACGGCGTCGAGCCGGCGGCGTCGCGGAAGGGCCCGTAGAAGGCGGAGGCGAACTTCGCCGAGTAGGCGAGGATCGGCGTGTCGGCGAAGCCCTCCCCGTCGAGCTCCTCGCGGATCGCCCCCACGCGCCCGTCCATCATGTCCGAGGGCGCCACCATGTCTGCACCCGCGCGCGCGTGGCTGACGGCGGTGCGCGCGAGCAGCGAGACCGTCGCGTCGTTGTCCACAGCGCCGTCGCCGCGCAGCACGCCGCAGTGGCCGTGGTCGGTGTACTCGCACAGACACACATCGGTGATCACGAGCAACTCGGGCCGCGCCTGCTTGATCGCGCGCGTCGCGAGCTGGACGACACCTTCCTCATCCCAGGCGCCCGAGCCCTGCTCGTCCTTCTCGGCTGGGATGCCGAACAGCATCACCGCCGCCAGCCCCAGCTCGGCCGCCACGGCGGCCTCGGCGACGGCCTCCTGCAGGGACAGCCGCTGCACGCCGGGCATCGTGGCGATCGGCTCGCGCCCGGCGTCGCCGGCGCCCGAGAGCTCCTCGGCGACGAACATCGGGAGGACCAGCGCTCCCGCGCGCAGGTCCGTCTCGCGGACCAGGCCGCGGAGCCCCGCGCTGGAGCGCAGGCGGCGCATGCGCGTCTGGGGAAAGGCCATCGTCCTTCCAGGTTAGACAGTCGAGAGCCTCGCGGCGATCATTCGGCCCGGCGCAGGCCCACCCGAGCGAGGACGGCGAAAAGCGCCGTGAGCACAGCCAGGTGGGCCAACGAGCCCCCGATCGCGGGCGCCGAGCCGTTGACCGCGGCGTCAAGGGCCTGGAGCGCGGCCTTGAAGGGAAAGACGAACGACACCACGCCGATCGCGTCGTAGAAGCCGCGCGCGACGGAGTCCTGTGGGACGAGCGCGAGCAGGGCGAGCGGCAGCGAGAGCAGGATCGAGAGCAGCGAGGCGGCGCGTACCTCGCGAGCGAGTGCGCCGATCGCAACGCCCATGGCGCCGAACGCGCCCGCAGCGAGAGCCAGCGCGGCCAGCCACAGGGCGGCGCGGCTCCAGTCCAGCGTCACGAACGCGCCCACACCGGCGAGCATCGCCAGCGCGAGCACGAACGAGCAGATGGCGCCCAGCAGCGCCTTCTCCGCGAGCAGCGCCCACGGCGAGAGGAGCCCCCGCGCCAGCCGGGCGAGGGCGTGCTCCTCGCGCTCCAGCGCAACCGCTCCCGCTGAGAGCAGCACGCACACGAACATCAGCGAGACGCTCACCGCGACCACCACGGCAAACGCATCGAGCGGCGTGCGACGGCCGTGCAGCAGGCGGCTGCGCACCCCGATCGGCTGCCCGACGGTTGCCAGCACGTCCCCGCTGAGCGTGAGCTCGCGTGCGTCAAACGCAGCGGACCGCGCCACCCGCTGCAGTTCGGTGCGCACGCGCCCAGGAGGCTGGCGGGCGATGATCGCGTCAAGGGCGGCGGGCATGCGGCTCAGGCCGATCGCTTCTGAGGGCCCGCCGAGGAGCCCGGTTTCGCCCCCCGCCAGCAGCGCCTGCAGCGTCGCCGCCGTTGGCCTCTGGATCTGTTCGGAGAAGCCTGTGTTGGCCCGCGCGATGGCCGCGTCGATGCTGGACTGCACCAGGGACTGCTCCAGCGCATCGCCGTCGTAGAGCACTTCGATGCTCGCGCGCCGCAGCGAGGCTATCCGCGAGGCGATGTCCGGCGGGATGATCACGGCGGCCAGCACCTCGCCCGAGCGCACCTTCGCGATCGCGCTCGCACGCGAGGCCGTCGGGACCGCCTGCACCTGGGAGAACAGTTCCCGCGCGTACTCGCTCACCGGCACGCGGCGGCTGCCCACCTCGACGGTCTGCCCCGGCGGTGTCTCATCGACGATCGCCACGCGCGGGCGCGACGGGCTGCGAGAGATCGCCAGGCCCAGCAACAGCGCGATCGCCACCGGATAGAGGATCAGCAGCGCGAGCGTCACGCGCGAGCGGCGCAGGATCAGCAGATCCTTGGCGAGCAGCCATCTCAAGAGCCGGGTTCCCGCGATCCCGGCGCCGGCGCGGAGGCCTGTGCCCCGCGCAGCAGCTCAAGGAAGCCGCTCTCGAAGTCGCCCTCCGCGCCGCCCGCGCCGATGCGCGCCAGCTCCAGCGGGGGGCCGTCGAGCAGCACGCGCCCGTCCACCAGGACGATCACCCGGTCAGCCAGCCGGCCGGCCTCCGCGACGTCGTGCGTGGAGAAGAGCACCGCGGTGCCCTTGCCCGCCAGGTTGCAGACGAACTCCCATAGGCGCCGGCGCTGGGCTGGATCCAGCGACGCCGAGGGCTCGTCGAGCACGATCACCGGCGGCTGGGCGATCAGCGCGAGGGCAACGTTCACGCGCTGGCGGTTGCCGCCGGAGAGCCGGCCGACAAGCTCACCCGAGCGCTCGCCCAGGCCCGTCTGCTCGAGCATGCGCGCGACCGCGGCGCGCGGGTCCGCGACACCCTCCAGATGCGCGAACAGCTCGAGGTTCTCCGCCACCGTCAGGCGCGAGTACACCGCCTGCTGCTGCGGGGCCCATCCGACCTGATCCGGCCCCGGCTCGACGGTTCCGGCGCTCGCGCGCTGCGCGCCCGCGACGATCGAGAGCAGCGTCGTCTTGCCGGCGCCGTTGGGCCCGATCACCGCGACCATCTCCCCCTGCGAGAGGTGGAAGCTCACGTCCACCAGCGCCTGCAGCCCGCCGTAGCGCTTGCCGAGCGCCCGGACCTCCATCACGGCGCTCACAACACTCCGCGCCCCGGCCCGTTCCAGGATTCAAGGCTCAGATGCCGGCTGAGATAGACAGCCGTCTCGCGCAGGACCGCGAGGATGGGCAGAGCGATCAGAGCCCCGATGACGCCATGCACCTGCAGCCCCAACAGCAGCGCAAAGATCACCAGCAGAGGATTGATGCGCAGGGTGTGGCCGAAGATCTGAGGGGCGACGATGTGGCCCTCCAACTGTTGCAGGCAGACGAACATCAGCGTCACCCACAGCGCGGAGATCGGGTCGGTGAGCAACGCGACGATGATCGCCGGCAGCGCTCCCAGGATCGGGCCCACATACGGCACGAGCTCCATCAGCCCATAGAAGATCGCGAACACGACGGCGTAGCGGCGCCCGTCGGGGAACACGCCGACCACGCCGACGATGTACAGTGCGAGGCCCGTGGTGGCGCCCATCACCAGGCTGAACAGCATCTGCCCGCCCACATAGCGGGCGACCGCGTGCTGTACCAGCGTGGGGTAGTCGTCGGCGGAGGAGCCGTCGCCGTCGGGCATCCCGCGACGCACCAGCCGGCCGATCTCCTCTCCGTAGACGAGCATGTAAACCGACAGCACGAACACCAACACCAGGTCGAACGCGGCGCCCGCGGCTTCCGAGAGCAGCGCACCGCCGAAGGAGACGATCGAGCTCGAGCCTTTGACCACCTTGTCGCCGAGCGTCTGCAGGGCGGTCTCGCCCTGTTTGATGAAGTGGACGTGCAGGCCGTCGTGGTTGAGCGTGTTCTGAAATTCGTTGAGCGTTTTGTTGGCCTGTTTGAGCAGGTGCGGTACGGCGTGGCTGAAGTTGGCGACCTGATTGGAGATAGGGTTAGCGAGCAGCAGCCCGATGCCGCTCAGCATCAGGAAGAATGCGAGATACACCGTGAGCACCGCCAGGCCCCGGGGCAGCCGGCGACGCTGAAGGAAGGAGACCGCCGGGTTGAGGATGAGGGCGATGAGCGCAGCAACGATGAAGATGACCAGCACTTTGCCGGCGGCTTTCGCGAGCGCCCAGATCGCGACGAGCGCCAGCGGCAGGAGCACCAGCTGCACCCAGCGGGGAACGAGCACCCGCGCAGGCGCGGCCGACGCGGGTGCGGGCTCCTCCCCGTCGGCCAGCTCTCGCTCCTCGCGCTGCGGTGGCGCAGCCTTCTCGGAGACCCCTGTCACTTGCCTCCCGTCATCGGCAGAGTATGGCTGAGTCGCAGGCGGCCTCCGGACCCTCGGGGGGGTCGGGAGGTGAGGCTCGCATCCTGTTCGTCGGGGATGTCGTGGGCGGCATCGGGCGCCACACGCTGCTCGACTGCCTGCCCGTTCTGCAGGAGCGCGAGCGGCCCACGTTCATCGTCGTCAACGGCGAGAACGCCGCGGGCGGCCTCGGCATCACGCCCAAGATCGCCGATCAGATGTTCGCCGCGGGCGTGGACGTGATCACGCTCGGCAACCACACCTACCACCGCCACGAGATATACGGCTACCTCGACAGCCACGAGCGGATCCTGCGCCCGGCGAACTTCCTGCGCAGCCAGCCCGGCCACGGCGCGTGCACGGTCGAGCACGGAGGCGTGCGCCTTGGCGTGGTCAGCATGAGCGGCAACCTTTACCTGCGCGCGGGCAAATCGGCGTTCACCGAGATCGAGGTGGCCCTCTCGGAACTGGGCGAGGTGGATCACGTGCTCGTGGACATGCACGCCGAGGCGACCTCTGAGAAGGTCGCGATGGGCTGGCACCTGGACGGCCGCGTCACGGCGGTCCTCGGCACCCACACGCACGTGCCAACCGCCGATGCCAGGGTGCTTCCGGGCGGCACCGCCTACATCACCGACGTCGGCATGACGGGCCCGCGCGGCGGGGTGATCGGCGTCAAGCGCGAGCAGGCGATCGAGTCGCTGGTGACCCAGATGCCCGTGCGCTTTGAAACATCCGAGGAGGACCCCTGGCTGATGGGCGCGCTGATCAGCTGCTCACAGCGGCTAAGGGCCGACTCGATCGAGCCGGTGCTGATGCCGCGGCCGTCGAGCCCGCCGGATCACTGAAGCGCCCCAGCAACGCGAGCATCACCAGCGGGAAGAACCACGGTATGTAGAGGTAGAACCAGTGTTCAAGGCCCAGCTGCAGCGCGATGATCACCGCCGCGCACGCAGCCGCCAGCCCGACGAGGTCCGCTCGCCGCGGCATCACCGCCAGGCCGACGGCGAGCAGGACCGCCCCGACCTGCACAGCCGCCTGCGCCCAGCCCAGCCCGCCGTACAGGCCCCACACCGAGAACGGCGAGCCGCGATCTGCCTGGTAGGCGATCGTGCGCTCGTAGATCGTGTGCAGCGAGTCGTGGGCCAGCGCGGGGAACATCGCCGCGGCGGCTGCGAGAGCGAAGGCAAGGGCGAAGACCAGCAGGGCACCGGCGCGGCGACGGCGCGGCCACTCGCGCAAGCCGTGCGTGGCGAGCAGCGGCGCCAGCGCGAGCGGCGCGAACTTGGTCAGCCCGGCCAGCGCGGCCAGCGCACCGCGCGCCGACCATCCCGGACGCCAGCGGGGCGCCTGGGCGTAGCTCGCCGCCAACACCGCCGCCAGCACCATCACCGCCACCAGCGTGTCGTTGGAGTCGCTCTCCAGCGCGAACAGCGTGAACGGGTAGGAGACCCATGCGTAGGCGAGCGCCACGCCCAGCGTCGGGCCGCGCATGCGCCGGCCGATCAGGAACAGCAGGCCGACCGCGAGCAGGTCGAAGAAGATCGCCGCGGCATGCGCCGCGGGCAGGTCGTCCCAAGTGCCGCTCCAGCCGAAGAGCTGCTGGAAGGGGACGTAGGCCTCGTAGTTGAAGGGGCCGTAGGTGTCGCCGTGTTCGTTGTCGCTGGGGAACGAGCCGTAGAGCGGCTCTCCCGCGCTGATCCGCTGCGCGCCGATGACGCCCGCATAGCCGACGTCGATGACGTTGGCGTCGGTCACGTTCAGTCCGACGCGGAAGCCGATCAGGAACACCACCCCCACGGCCAGCCAGGGCGCGGGGACGAGCAGGCGCAGCGCCGGCGGGCGCGCCGCGCGCGGGCGCCGCAGCAGCGCGAGCATGCGCGCGAGCAGATACAGCAGCGGCGGATAGCTGAGCGGCACCGACGCGTAGATGTGGGCATGGTTGAAGAACGCCAGCGAGACCGAGAACAGCAGCAGCACGAGCAGGTCAAGGTGCAGCAGCGAGAACGGCCGGCGGAAGTTGAGGAACGGCAGGATGAACAGCACGCACAGCGGCAGCCAGATGTAGAGCGCGTTGGAGTGCTCGCCGAACGCTCCGGGGTAGCCGCGGGCCATCGTCCACGCGATCTGGATGCCGGTCCACTGTTCAAGGACCCGGCCGGACAGGTCGTCGATGATCACCAGGCCGATCTCCTTCTTGCCGCTGGAGGAGAAGAAGCTCACCTGCCAGCGGAACGGCGACTTCAGGTATGCGTCTCCGAAAGAGCCGCGGTATTGGCGCCGCACCGCCTGCATCTTGGGCAGACGCCCGGCGATCGCCAGCACCTGGTCGGAGGACAGGCGCCTGCCGGCGGGCGGGATCGTCGAGGCCGGCTCGAGGGTCAGCTGTTCTCCCGGGGCGGAGGTGGTTGTGATCGTCGCCCCGCGGCTCGTGGCGTCCCGCGTGTGCGTGCCCGCCGCGCGCGCCGTGCCCGCCGCCCCCGCCGCGCCCGCAGGGACGGCGGTGAGCAGACACAGCGCCAGTGTCAGGAGGATCGTGGCCCGCACACGCATGCGTCGAGCCTAAGCGCCGGCCCAGTCCACGCCAAAGTGGCCCAGCACCAGCGGGGCGACGTCGCGGATCGCCCACTGAGCCGGCTCGGGCTCGGGCAGGGCCACGCCGGCGAGGATCAGCGCGCCGAGCGAGTCGCTGCGGTGCAGCGAGCCATGGCTGCCGCCGCCCACGTGCGCCTGGCGGCCCCAGTCGATGAACTCATAGCCCGGCGCGGCCGAGAGCAGCACCTCGCCGGAGGTGGGGCACGTGAGCGCGGACCAGGTGCGCGCGAGCGCGTCGGGGTACTCCTCGCTCTCCAGCAGGCCGTCGCGCACGTGCGCGCCGATCGCCGCCAGCGATCCGCCGAGGCTCCACGCCAGCCCGCGGCTGTCACGCACGGGCCCGCCGGGGCTGAAGCGCAGCTCCCCCCGCTCGGCGCTCGCGATGACCGCCTCGCGCGGAGCCTCGTGGGCGTCGCGCTCGAGCCAGATCACAAGGTCGACGCCCTCGATCGAAAGCGACAGCGCGACGACCGAGGCGCGCATGGCGTCGCGCTCCTCCTCGTGCAGGGCGTAGACCATCGCCGCGCGCTGGGACGGGCACACCGCGATGCGCGGCTCACCCTCGAACGAGGTCTCGGAGGAGCGCGCGGGCCCGAGCACGCCGAGCTCGTCCAGGTCGTCCTGCAGGGCGATCGTCGCGTTGACCTCGGTCTGGGAGTGGTCGGCCATCACGATCACGGCGTGCGTGCGCAGAAACTCCTCCGTGCCCCCGCCCGCGTTCATCACGCGCGCGAGCTGCAGGTCGGCCTGCGCCAGGGACTGGAGCTGCCCCTCGGGGCCGTGCTTGTGCGAGTACCAGTCGTTGTCGGGGAAGGACAGCAGCAGGAAGTCGAACAGGTCGTTCTCCACGAGGTAGCTGGAGACGCACGCGGAGTGGCGGTCGCGCACGCCCGGCATGCCCAGGCCCGAACGGCAGCCCGTTTTGCGCGACGCGAAGATGTCGGCGTAGAAGAGCTCGCGCGGGCCCATCACCGAGTGGCGCACGAGCGTCGCGGCGATCCTCGTCAGAGCGGTGTCGCGCTGGGGCTCGTGCACGAAGCGGCCCCTGTACATCAGGTAGGTCGTGCCCGCCGTGCGCACGTCCGCGTCGTCGAGGGACTCGAACACCGTCAGAGTCTGCGCCGACAGGTGCGCGCGGTTCATGTTGTAGACGGTGTCGGTCAGCTGCCGCGCGATGCCGAAGCGCTGGGCGGCGCGGAAGCTCGACCCGTACTCCACGTAGCGGCTCTCCTCGCGGTCATACCAGTTCATCGCCGGTATGCGGTGGGCGTCCTGCGCCACGCCCGTGACGATCGACGCGGCGCACACGGGCGTCACCGAGGGGAACGCGGCGACGCAGTCGGGCACGTAGCGGCCGCGCTGCATCAGCGTGGCGAGCGTCGGCGCAACGCCCTCGGCGACCGCCAGCTCGAGCATCTCGGGCGCCATCGCGTCGATCACGCACAGCACCAGCTTCGGGGGGTTGGCGGTCATCTGACTCAGCGTCCCACGCCAGCAGATCAGCGGCCGAGGATGCGAAGTCCGGCGTACTTCGCGTCGCCGCCGGCCCGGCCCCGCCAGGCGAACCACGCCAGCACCGCCACCGCCACGTAGCCGAGCGGGTGAAGCAGCGCCACCAGAGCGGCGAGAACAAGCGCCGCGGCGTCCAGGTAGATCGTCAGCGACTCGCGCGCCGCGCGGTCGGGCAGGCGTGCGCGGGCACGCCCGATCACCGGCCAGGAGGCCCTCTGGGCGACGGCCGCGATCACGATGCCCCCGATCAGCCCGGGCCACGGCGAGTCCCCATGGGCCGCGAGCGTGCCGCCGAACAGCAGCGCCCCTCCGCCCAGTGCCAGGCCGGCCAGCGAGGCGGCCAGCGGATCGGTGCGGCCCGAGCCCCGGGACGAGTCGAACGTCGGGGTCAGCCGCAGCAGGATCTGCACGGCGTAGGCCAGCACGAGCACCACGGTGACCGCCAGCAGCCACCAGCTCGCCTGCAGGAAGTGAAAGGAATGCCCGGTGAAGCCCACATCCAGAACCCCGGCCGAGCCGAGCGCCCCCGCGAGCAGCACAGGCAGGAACGGCCGCAGCCCGCACGCTGCCGCCAGCCCGGCGCCGAGACCTATGTAGAAGAAGATGCCGTTCACGATGCGAGCGCGAGAAGGTGCGATACCGTGCGTTGACGGCCGCCTGCGGTCGGCCAGGACGATAGACGACCCGTCCGGCGCTCCGGGGCGCCGATCCAGGGACGGGGTGCAGCCGCGTCGAATAGAGCGGGAGCCATGGACCAATCGGGAAGCGGAGCAGGGGACGGGCGCGGCGCGCGGGCAACGGCCCACGAGCTCGCGCGCTACGAGTCGCTGTTCGCCGCGCGCACGCGCGGGATGAAAAGCTCGGCGATGCGGGAGATGATGGCGCTCACCGAGCGCCCGGATGTGATCTCTCTCGCGGGCGGCCTTCCCGACACGAGCACTTTCCCGCCGGAGCTCTACGCGAAGCTGATGTCCAAGGTCGCCGCCGAGTCCACCGCGCGGGCCCTGCAGTACGGACCCACCGAGGGAATGGCCGCCACGGTGTCCTGCATCGTCGAGGTGATGGCCGCCGAGGGAACGCACGTGGATCCCTCCGAGGTGATCGTCACCACCGGCGGGCAGCAGGTGATCGACCTGGTGTGCAAGACGCTCATCGACCCGGGTGATGTGATCGTCGCGGAGGCCCCCACCTACCCGGGCGCGGTGCCGACGTTCAGCGCCTACCAGGCGCGCGTGGAGCAGATCGAGGTGGACGGCGAGGGCATGCCCATCGACGCGCTGGAGGCGACGCTCGACCGCCTCGCGCAGGAGGGTCGGCGGCCCAAGTTCATCTACACGATCCCCAACTTCCAGAACCCCGGCGGCGTCACCATGTCGCTGGCGCGGCGCAGGCGCCTGGTGGAGGTCGCGCGCGAGCGCGAGCTGCTCGTGCTGGAGGACAACCCCTATGGCCTGCTGCGCTACGAGGGTCAGGCGTTGCCGACGCTGTACTCGCTGGACGCGGAGGCCGTCGGGCGCGGCGGCACCTCGGACCTGGTCATCTATCTGGGCACGTTCTCCAAGATCCTCTCGCCGGGCCTGCGCCTGGGGTGGGCCGTCGCGCCGCGGCCGGTACTCGAGAAGCTCAACCTCGGCAAACAGGGCTCGGACCTGTGCTCATCTCCCGTGACTCAGATGTTCGTCGCGGCCTACTTCCAGGAGCGCGAGGGCGACGGCGGGCCGGCATGGTGGGCCTACGTGCAGCGCCTGCGCGACCTCTACCGCGGCCGGCGCGACGCGATGCTGGAGGCGCTCGCCGAGCACTTCGGCGAGGGCGCCGCGTGGACCACGCCCGAGGGCGGCCTGTTCATCTGGGCGACCATCGACGAGCGCATCGACACGACCGACCTGCTGGTGCTCGCCCGCAAGAGCGAGGGCGTCGCCTTCGTGCCGGGCCGCGCCGCCTACGTGGACGGGCGCAGCGGCTCCTCCTCGATGCGCCTGAACTTCGCCGGCATGCCCGAGCAGGACATCCGCGAGGGGATCCTGCGCATTGGCAGGGCGATGCGCTCGCAGCTGGGCCTGCTCGGATCGCTCACCGGCACGCCCGCCGCCAGCGGCGCCGGCCCCGCCGGGGCGGGCGAGGGAGCGCAGGGCGCCTCGGGCGAGCCTGCCGAGACCGGGGATGCGGGCACCGGGCGAGAGGGCATGGCCGATGTGGTCGCGCTGCCGCGCCGCGGCGAGCAGCCGCCGGCACGCCGGCGCAGCGACCGATGAGCGCACGCAGGGTGGCGGTGCTGAAGGGCGGGCGCTCGCTGGAGCGCACCGTCTCGCTGCGCTCGGGCGCCCATGTCCAGGAAGCGCTGCAGCGACTCGGTCACGATGTGGTGGCAATCGACGCCGGGCCGCATCTCGTCGCCGAGCTGCAGGCCGCCGAGCCCGATGTGGCCTTCATCGCGCTGCACGGGCGCGACGGGGAGGACGGGGCCATCCAGGAGTTGCTCGGTGCGATGGGAATCCCCTATACCGGCTCGGGCCCCGCGGCGTGCATGTGCGCCACCGACAAGGCGCTGGCCAAGCACCTCATGCTCCGCGCCGGCATCCCCACGCCGCGCTTCCATGCCTTCCACGAGACCTCCATCCGCGAACTGGGCGCCGCGTCGGCGATCGCCTCCGTGGAGGCCGAGCTCGGCTTCCCGCTCGTCGTCAAGCCTGCCAGCGGCGGGTCGGCGCTCGGGGTGAAGTTCGCGCGCAGCAGCCAGGAGCTGCCCGCGGCGATGGTTGGAGCGCTCTCATACGACCGCTCGGTGCTCATCGAGAGCTACATCCGCGGCCGCGACCTCGCCGTCTCGGTGATCTGCGGCGAAGAGGACGGTCACGGCTCTGCGCCGCGCCCGCTGCCCGTCGTCGAGGCTGTGCCGCGCGAGGAGGAGTTCTACGACTACGAGTCCCGCTATGAGATCGGCATGACCACGTTCGTCTGCCCCGCCGAGCTCGCGCCGGAGACGACAGCGCGCGCACAGGCGCTCGCGGTGGAGGTCTACGATCTGCTCGGCTGCGCCGGCGTCGCCAGGATCGACCTGATGCTCGAGCAGGACAGCGGCGAGCTATGGGTGCTCGAGACCAACGTGGTCCCCGGAATGACCGAGACCAGCCTGCTCCCCCAGGCCGCCGACGCCGCCGGCATCGGCTTCGACGAGCTGGTAGAGCGCATCCTCAGCAGCGCAGCCGAACGCGTCTGAGACGCAGCGCGCCGCCTGGCGCAGCGCGGGCGGCCGTCTCAGCGTCTCAGGAGTCGCCGGCGGCGAAGTCCTCTGGCGACACCTGATCCAGGAACTCCTTGAACTTCTCCACGACGTCCTCGGACTCCTCGACGTCGTGCTCGAACTCGATGGCGGACTCCGAGATGACCTCCTCGGCGGCGTAGATGGGCGCTCCGGCGCGCACGGCGATGGCGATCGCGTCACTGGGGCGCGAGTCGATTTCGACCTCGCGTCCGCCGACGTTGAGCGTGATGGAGGCGAAGAAGGTGTTCTCGCGCAGCTCCGTCACCGCCACGGAGGTGCACTTGACATCAAGCTCGCCGAGGATGTCGCACAGCAGGTCGTGCGTCATCGGCCGCGGCGTGCCGGCGCCCTGGAGCTTCATCAGGATCGACGCCGCCTCCGGATGGCCGATCCAAATGGGCAGGAACTTGTTGCCGTCGGCCGTCTTCAGGAGCACGATCGGCTGCTTGCCAACCATGTCGAAGCTGACGCCGTAGATCACCATCTCCTGCACAAAAGTCCTCCGGAAGGGGGGGTGTCAGAGTATAGGTACCGGCCGGGCCGCCCATGAATCTCTCAGGGACGCGGGCCGGGCGGGATGAGGCCGCTGGTTCAGGACCCCTCGCGGAAGCTCCACAGCTTGTTGCCGAGGAAGTTCAGCGGCATCGAGGCCGCCACCGCGATCGCCTGCGCGGGCACCTTGGCGATGCCCGCGTCCTGCACGAAGACCGTGAGCATGATCAGGCTGAAGGCCTCGGCGACGAGGCTGACGAGCAGGAAGCGTATGGCCTGGAAGTGCGCGCGGCCCTCGCGCGCGTCGAAGGTCCAGTGGCGGTTGAGCACGAAGTTGTTGACCACGGCCACCAGCCACGCGGCGACCGAGGAGGCGCGGTAATCGACGCCGAAGCCGTGGACGAACAGCGCGTACACGGCGAGGTTGACCGCAAAGCCAACGCCCCCGACCAGCCCGAAGCGGACCAGCTGCAGCCAGTTGGCCGGACGTCGCATGCCGTGGAGGAGACGGACGTGCGGCCGGATCTCCACGGCGGTGACATCCTCGCGCATCGCCACTAGGTTAGCGGCAGGCCCCGGCAGACGCTCCCGCTAGCCTTCAGACATGCGCCCCACCCGCACGAGGCTCGCGTTGTGCTGCCTGCTCGCACCGGCGATCCTGGCCGGCTGCGGCGCGGGGAGCGTGGGCAGCGCCCTCCACAGGACCGACCCTCCCAAGGCCGCGACGCTCGCCGCCGCCGTGGTGGGGTCCGCAACCGACAGCTCCGGGCGCGGCCGCAGCCGCGAGGTGGCCGACCCCCTGGAAGCCGAGAGCGACCCGGCCCCCGCCACCGCGCGCCACGCCGCCGCGGCCGCCCCCGTCAAGGCCGGCGAGGCGGCGATCGCCGCGGGCGCAGCCTCAAACGCCGAAGTCCGCCAGGAGCTGAGCCAGGTGGGCGCTGCCGAACACGCGGCGAAGGCCTCCCAGAAGCGCCTGTTCACGCCGCTGGCGGGCGGTAGCTCGATCGGCGGCAACGGCACGATCCCGATCCCCGCGGGGGTGCCCGAAGTGGTGCAGAAGGTGATAGCCGGGGCCAACGAGATCGCCGACTTCCCCTACGTCTACGGCGGCGGGCACGCGTCCTTCATCGACAACGCCTATGACTGCTCGGGCTCGGTCAGCTACGCGCTCGCCGCTGGCGGCCTGATCGGCTCGCCGGAGACCTCGGGTGAACTCGAGCACTGGGGCGTTCCCGGCCCGGGTCGCTACATCACCGTGTTCGCCAACGCCGGTCACACCTACATGTACGTCGACGGCATGCTCTACGACACCGCGGGGCGCAGCGGGGTGTACGCCTCGCGCTGGCTGGTGGGCGCCACCGACAACTCGGGCTACGTCGAGCGGCACTGGCCGGGGTATTGAGCCGGCTTTGACGCCTCGCTCAGGCGGGCTCAGGTGGCGTTGAGTGCCGCCACTCCCGCTGCCGGCCCTTCCTAGTGGTAGAGCGTGAAGTCTGAGAGGACGGTCGAGGTGAGCGGTTCGTGCGCGTTTGCGTTGCGGACCATCAGGCGCAGCATGAACGTCACCTTGCGCTGGGTGGCCAGCCGCCTGGCGGTGCGCTTGGAGAGCAGCAGCTTGACACTGTTGTGCCCGCCGGTGGTGGTGACCACGATCGCCTGGGCGATCAGGAGCTCCGGCGGCGTGCCGGCGGGCAGGCCCTTGGCGAGCGTGCCGCTGATACCAAGGCGGTGGGCCAGCGCGGCGCTCATCAGCACCTGGCATTTGCCGGCCACCTGCTCGTTGACTGAGTAGCGCACGACCACGCCGTTGCTGGCGAGCGTGCGCAGGCTGTGCGAGAGGACCGCGTCCGCGGCGACGGGGGCGGGGACGCCCGTGGCGAGGGCCGTGCCCGTGCCCGTCGTGCTCGTGGTGGAGGAGCTGCTCGACGAGCTGCTGGAGGTGGAACTGGCGCTCGGCGCCGCGGGCCCGGTCACGCTCACCTGTTCGGTGAAGGCGGTCGTGTCGCCGCCCACATCGGTGATCCTGAGGGTCACGTTGTAGGTGCCGCCGTACTGGTAAGAGTGAAATGCGCTGCCGGCGCAGGGGCTGAGCCAGGGCGATTCGCAGGTCGGCGCACCAGGGGCGAAGCCTGTGACTTCGGGCGTGCCGTCGCCGAAGTTCCAGCTGAAGGTCGCGTAGGTTTTCTGCGGCGGGCCGCTCGGGCCGAATGCTTCGCCCGCGATCATGCTCACGCTCGATTCCATTCCGTCGAAGCCCGCGATTTCACCAGCGTTGATGCGGTCGGGCACGACGATTCGCGGTATCAGGGCGACGCCGCCGACGCAGCCATGGGTCGAGAGGTTGAAGACGTTGTTGACGTAGTAGCGGTGCGCGCCCACTGTCGTGTTGGAGAGGTCGCCGGCTTCGGTTTCGGTGTTCGCGGTGGCGCCGCCTTCGACGGCACCGCCCGTGGGCCCAGCGGTGCTTGCGAAGAAGTTGCGGCACATGTCGGTCGCCTCGCGGCCGCCCGTGCTGTGCCACGAAGTCATCAGCGGATCGGTGACGATGTTCGCCTCCTGCTCGCTGATCTGGTTGACCAGGACGTCGGTCATGGCCTGAGCGTAGTCGCCCCATTCGCCTTTCCCGGCCTGGTTGGGCTCCTCGATGTGCGGCCCTTCCAGCGCGCGCGCCTTGTCGATTTCGGCTTTCACTTCGGCCGTGTCTTCTTCAAGCGCCTTTTTTTCTTCCTTGCTGAGTTCCTTCGCGTGCTCGAGGTTCTCTTCGCCCTTTTCGGCGCTCCAGCCGCCGTCCTGGCAGTCGTAGGCCTGGTTGTAGGCGGTGGGGTTCGCCGGTGCGAATGGCACGTACTCGAAGTCTTCGCCCTCGTAGCCCGCGCTCCACGGGATCGCGGCGTAGAGGATCGTCTTGGTGTCGCCCTCGGCGGCGCTGTCGGGGTTGATGTCGCCGTGGTAGCTGCAGAAGCTGTTTTTGTAGCTCGCGCTGTTGCGCTTGCCCTGTTCTTCTTCTTCTTCTGAGAGCTTGTAGTCCGAGCAGTGGGTCGCCGCGGTGTCGAGACATACGGTCACACCGGGGGGCGTGATCAGGAAATACACCGTGCTCATGCCGGTGGGCAGGTCATGCGTGGTGATGAAGGACTGCAGCTGTTCGCGCAGCTGCGCGTCGGTGAGGCAGATTTCCTGTCCGACGGCCAGCGGGTTGGGGTCGGTGCACCCGGCTGCCGGGAATTTGCTCGTGTCCGAGTAGGCGCCCTTGTACTGGGCGCTGAAGGGGGTTGGGGTGTTGCCGCGGTCGCGGTACTGGGTGAGGGCGGCAAAGATGGTTCCCAGCGGCTCAGACGTGCCGACTTCGCCGAGCTGGTGGAAGAAGGTGTCGATGTTGGTGAGCCATTCCTGGTGGAGTTCGTCGTAGGGGTCCCAGTAGATCGCGTAGTCGCCCGTGCCGTGAAGGACCACGTTGCCACTGTTGTTGGAGAATGTTTTGCGTTCCGCCAGCGTCGATCCGATTGTCGAGGTGCGCGGCTGCAGGCCCACGGTCGTCGAGCCGACGGTCGTCACCACGGCCTGCGCGGAGGCGGCCGAGAACGCGATCACGGCCGAGCAGACGGTCAGGGCGAGCAGGATGGCGCGCATGGCGCGGGGGCGCTGGGCGCCGGAGTGGGAGGAACGGCGGGCAGAGATGGTCACGTGCCCTCATCGGCAGCGTTGGCGGGCAGCCTTAGCCCCTTCGGGACGCAAAAGGCCCGCGGGGCCTGCCAGAGCCGCTCGCGGGCCGCCCCCGTCGTGCGCGGGCGTGAAAACGGCAGCGGGCACGCGCGCTGCGCCGCTCTGCAATCTCGCTGTCAATTCGTCTAGGGGCCTGCCAGGGCTCAAGGGCACCTGCGCGAGGCCCGATTCTCCCCTAGTACCTGCGTGTGCAGGGAAGAGAGACCCGTGCCCGACCTGGACACCCCAAACCCATCCGGCAGTCATCACGCGCCCAGCGTGCGTCATGGCGCGCGGCGGGAGTCGAGGGCCGAGGCCGCCAAGGGGCCGTCGCCGAGGGGTCTGGAGCGGCTGCTCCCGGTGGTTCACGTCAGCCGGGGAGTGTGGGCGGGCGTCACGGCGCTGCTGCTGCTCGGCGGGGTCCTCGCCTCGCTGATGGGCGCGCACGCGGTCACGCGCACCGACACCGACAACACCAAGCTCGCATTCCACCTCTCCTCCGCGGAGATCGCCGCGACGCTGAAGCTGGCGATCCAGCACGAGGAAGACCTGGTGGTCAACGCCAGCGCGTTCGTCGCGTGGAACCCCAACGCGACGCCGCGCGAATTCGACCGCTGGGCGGAATCGGTGCGCGCGCTGCAGCGCTACCCCGAGCTGGAGAACATCGGCCTGGTCGCACTGGTGCCCTACTCGCAGCTGAAAGCCTTCGAACGCAAGATCGCCGCGCACCCGGTGGAACCGTTCGGGCCGAACACCGCCAGGATGAGCTCGCGCTTTGAAATCCTGCCGCCGGGCAAGCGCCCCTACTACTGCTTCGCCGTTGCCGGCCTCTCGCGCAACCTCGCCACCTACCTGCCCAGCGGAGCGGACATCTGCCAGCTCGCCAAGTCCCTCGAGCAGGCGCGCGACGAAGGCATCACCAACTATGCCCCCGTGGTGGACGGCAGCGGCACCTCGCTCGGGGTGCAGACGCCCGTGTATCGCGGCGGGCGGGTTCCCGCGACGATCGCCGGGCGCCGCCGCGAGTTCATCGGCTGGCTGGGTGAGCTGCTGGTCCCCAACGTGGTGCTCGACAGCGCGCTGGCCGGGCACCCGAACACCGCGGTGCGCTTCAGCTACCGCAAAGGCCGCTCCAACGTGGAGTTCACGGCGGGCAGGGCGCCCGCGCACTCCCAGAACTCGACGATCCCGCTGCGCAACGGCTGGACGGTGCAGAGCTCGGGCTCGCCGCTGCAGTCCGGCGTGTTCGCGGACCCACACGCGCTGCTGCTGCTGATCGGCGGGACGCTGCTGAGCGTGCTGCTGTGCATCCTCGTGCTCGTGCTCGGCACCAGCCGCACGCGCGCTCTGTCGCTGGTGCACGAGAAGACGCGCGAGCTCTCCCACCAGGCGCTGCACGATGCGCTCACGGGCCTGCCCAACCGTGCGCTGGTGCTCGACCGCGCCGATCAGATGCTCGCGCGCACCGCGCGCCAGCCGGGAACGGTGGCGGGTGCGCTGTTCGTGGACGTGGACGGCTTCAAGCACGTCAACGACAAGCTCGGCCACGCCGCGGGGGACCGGCTGCTGAAGGTGGTCGGGGAACGCCTGCAGACGGCCGTGCGCGGCCAGGACACCGTCGGGCGCCTTGGCGGGGACGAGTTCGTGGTGCTCGTCGAATCGCCGGCCAGCGGAGCCCAGCTCGATCTGTTCGCCGACCGCCTGATCGAGGTGCTGCGCCAGCCCGTCGAGCTCGACGACGGCCGCAAGATCTTCTCGGTCACCGCAAGCATCGGGCTGGCGGTGGGGCAGTACAGCAGCCCCGACGACCTGCTGCGCGACGCCGACCTGGCGCTGTACGCGGCCAAGGCCGCCGGCAAGGACCGCTACGTGCTCTTCGACGCCAGCATGCACGACGACGCCGAGGGCCGGCTGGAGCTCGAGCTGGACCTCAGCGCTGCGCTGCAGGACGAGCAGTTCTTCCTGCTCTACCAGCCCATCTTCGACCTGCGCAAGCGCAGGCTCGTCGCGGTGGAGGCGCTCGTGCGCTGGCACCATCCGGTGCGCGGCGTGGTACCGCCGGGGGACTTCGTGCCGCTGGCCGAGGAGAACGGGTTGATCGTGCCGATCGGGCGCTGGGTGCTCGACGAGGCCTGCCGCCAGGCGGCGGCTTGGGTCGCCGAAGGGCGCCACATCGGTGTCTCGGTGAACGTCTCCGCCTTCCAGCTCGGGCGCAAGTCCTTCGCCGATGACGTCCGGCGCGCGCTGCGCGAGTCGGGCATCGAACCGGGGCTGCTCACGCTGGAGATAACCGAGACGACGCTCATGCGCGACGTCAGCGGCGCGTGCGAGCGCCTGGGCGACATTCGCGAGCTGGGCGTGCACATCGCGATCGACGACTTCGGCACCGGCTACGCCTCGCTGTCCAACCTGCAGCAGATGCCGGTGGACATCCTGAAGGTGGACCGCAGCTTCATCTCGGCGCTGAACGAGGGCGGGCAGAGCCGCGAGCTGCTCGGCGCGATCCTCGGCGTCGGGCAGGCGCTGTCGCTGCTGGTGGTGGCCGAGGGGATAGAGGTGCAGAGCCAGATGGACACGCTGCTTGAAATGGGCGTGCAGCTGGCGCAGGGCTTCCTCATGGGCCGCCCCGCCACAGCGGATGCGATCGAGGGCATCGTCGGCTCGGAGGCGCTCGCCGGCAACGGCCCGGCCGCGGGCACGGACGCCGTCGGCTACAGCGCCCCGGCGACGGGCCCCGAAGTCCGCCGCGGCGGCGGCAGGGCCGCGGGCTCGACCACCCGCTGAGATCCGCCCCGCCGGGGGGCGCGCGCGTTCGTCAAGATGGCGCGCATGGCCGGCGCGCTGGGGCAACTGCGGATCCTGGACTTCTCGCGCGTGCTCGCGGGGCCGCTGGCGACGATGGTGCTGGGCGACCTGGGTGCGGAGGTGACGAAGGTGGAGCGCCCGGGCACGGGCGATGACACGCGCGCGTGGGGGCCGCCGTGGGACGAGCACGGCTCCTCGACCTACTTCCAGTCGGTCAACCGCAACAAGCGCACGCTCGCGCTCGACCTGGCGAGCCCGTCCGGGCGCGAGCACGCCGCCCGCCTGGCCGCGGACGCGGACGTGCTGGTGGAGAACTTCAGGCCGGGGGTGATGGAGCGCCTGGGCCTCGACTACACCACGGTCGCGCATGCCAACCCGCGGCTGGTGTACTGCTCGATCACCGGGTTCGGCGCCGGCGCCGGCGCCGAGCTCGCCGGGTATGACCTGGTGGTTCAGGCGCTCGGCGGGCTGATGAGCATCACCGGCTCGCGCGACGGCGCGCCGCAGAAGGTGGGCGTCGCGCTCGTGGATGTCATCTGCGGGCTGTTCGCCGCCACCGGCATCCTCGCAGCGCTGCGCCACCGCGACCTCACCGGCGAGGGCCAGCGCGTCGAGGTGGACCTGCTCTCGAGCCTGCTCGCGGCGCTGGTCAACCAGGGCTCGGCCTACACGCTGGCCGGCGTGGTGGGCACGCGCCTGGGCTCGGCGCACCCCAGCATCGCCCCCTACGAGCTGCTGAACGCCGCCGACGGCGCGCTGGTCGTGGCGGTGGGCACCGACGAGCAGTTCAGGCGCCTGTGTGCCGTGCTGGGCGCCCCCGAGCTGGCCGAGCGCAGCAGCTACGCCAGCAACGCCGAGCGTGTGGCCAACCGCGAGCAGCTGGCGCGCGAGCTGGAGCAGCTGCTGGCGCGGCGCGGCGCGGGCGAATGGGCGCAGGAGCTCGCGCGCGCGGGCGTGCCGTCGGGGCAGGTCAACGACATCGCGGGCGCGTTCGCGCTGGCCGAGAGCCTGGGCCTTCAGCCGATCGTCGAGATCCCCCGCGAGCAGGGGGCTCCGGCGCGCCTGACGCGCAACCCGATCAGGCTGTCCGCGACCCCGGTCACCTACCGCTGCGCGCCCCCGCCGCTGCCCGGCGGCGAGGAAGATGTGACAGCCTAGGCGCATGGTGAGCTCCGCCCGGCCGGTTGCGGTCATCGGGGGAGGGGTCGTCGGCTGCGCGGTCTGCCACGCCCTCGCGCGCCGCGGCGTGCGGGCGCTGCTGCTCGAGCGCGAGCCGGGCCTGGGGCTGGGCGCCAGCGGTGCCAACTCGGGCGTGCTGCACACGGGCTTTGACTCGCACCCCGGCGAGCTGGAGACGGCTCTGATCCTGCGCTCGGCGCTGCTGCGCGCGGAGCTGCTGGCAGAGCTGGGCGTGCGCGTGAGCAGGTGCGGGGCGCGCATGACCCCGCGCGACCCCGCCGAGGCGCTCGCGCTGCGCGAGCTGGCCTGCAATGCCGCGCGCAACGGGGTGGAGGCGAGCGCGCAGGCCGACGGCTCGCTGCTGATCCCGGGGGAGTCGATCACCGACCCCGTCGCGCTCACCATCGCCCTGGCCGGCGCCGCGCGCAAGGGCGGCGCGGAGATCAGGACGCGGGCAGCGGTGAGCGGGCTGGAGGCCAGCGATGAGGGCGTGGAGGTGACGCTCGCGGGCGGCGAGCGCGTGCGCGCGGCGGCGGCGGTCAACTGCGCAGGGCTGTTCGCGGACGAGGTCGCTGCGCTCGCCGGCGAGGCGCCCGTGTCGATCTACCCGCGCAAGGGCGAGTTCCTCGTGTTCGCGCGCGGCCCCGGGCCGGCGCTCGGTGAGATCCTGCTGCCCGTGCCCTCGGCCGCGGGCAAGGGGGTGCTGGTGTTCCCCACGCTCGACGGCCACGTGATCGCGGGCCCAACGGCGCGCGAGCGCGAGGACAAGACTGACTGGTCGGTGGAGCCCGGCGCGCAGGAGCTGATCCTCGACAGGGCGCTTGCGATGTGGCCGGCGCTGGCCGGCGCCGAGCAGGTGGGCGCGTATGCTGGCCTGCGCCCCGCCGGGCGTGGAGCCAACTACGTGATCGAGCGCTCGCGCGCGCTGCCGGGACTGGTCCACGTGGCCGCGATCCGCTCGACGGGGCTGACGGCCTGCCTGGGCATCGGCGAGCACGTGGTGGGGCTGCTGGAGCGCGACGGCAGGGTGGCGCCGGGCCCGCTGCGGGCGCTGCGCGTGGACGGCGCGCCGCCTGCGAGCGGGCCGTGGTGGGAGCGCGCCGCCGCGCACTGGGCCGCGGGGCCGCCGGCGCCGTGAGCTCGCCGCTGCTGCTTGGCATCGACGAGGGCACGACGGCGGTGAAGGCCGCGCTGTTTGACCTGGAGCTGGGGCTGGTGGCGCAGAGCCGGCGCACGGTGCCCGTCTCCCACCCGGCGCCGGGGCTGGTCGAGCAGGACCCGGAGCTGATCCTGGCGGCGGTGCTCGACACGGTGGCCGAGGTTCTGCAGCGGGCGCACGGGCGCCCGGTGATCGCGGCCGGCCTTGACCACCAGGGCGAGTCGGTGCTGGCGTGGGACGCCGGCAGCGGGCGCGCGCTGACCCCGGTGATCGTGTGGCAGGACCGGCGCCAGGAGGCGCTGCTGGAGCAGATCGACCCGCGCGTCGGCGAGCGCTCGGGGCTGCCGCTCGACCCCTACTTCTCCGCGGGCAAGCTCGCGTGGCTGCTGGCGCACGACCCGGCCGTCGGCCGAGCCCGCGATGCGGGCTCGCTGCGCCTTGGCACGGTGGACTCGTTCCTGCGCGCGCGCCTGGGCGGGGGCTTCGCCACCGATCTGTCCACCGCGTCGCGCACGCAGCTGATCGAGCCGGCGGGGCGCGACTGGGACGAGTGGCTGCTCGCGGCGTTTGGCCTGCGGCGCGAGTGGCTGGCGCAGGTGGGGCCGACATACGGCGAGCTGGGCGAGCTGCGCAGCGAGCGCTGGCCGGTGGCGCTGGCGCTGGCGGCCCAGGTGGTCGACCAGCAGGCCGCGCTGGCGGGCTCGGGCGCGGTGCGCGCGGGCGAGCTGAAGGCGACCTACGGCACCGGCGTGTTCGTGCTCGGGCGCAGCGCGGGAGCGAACGCCGGCGCGGCGCGTGCGAGCGGGGTGCTGCCGACGGTCGCGTGGGCCTCGCCCGCGGCGATGGGCGAGGGCGCACAGGTGGCGCACGC
>Ga0182030_10000535_pt1 | contig 72092 bp, 57 predicted proteins | sample 812S3MmetaG_FD_121299 | JGI IMG/M metagenome (GOLD analysis project Ga0182030, IMG submission 121299) | Permafrost microbial communities from Stordalen Mire, Sweden - 812S3M metaG (Illumina Assembly) | ecosystem: Environmental > Terrestrial > Soil > Wetlands > Permafrost | place: Sweden...
AGACTGCGAATTAGAGCCATGTGAATTTATCCTCTCGATGGCGCCATTAGAGCCAGCGCTGTTCGATTCTCTCGGTATACGTCGGGGGCGCCGGGATGCGCCTGCATGTGCCTGCTCCCGATCATCGGAGTGCTGATAGTCGAGCAGCTCATAGTTTGGCTCCAATTGGAACTTTTGCGAGAATGCGTTCGCACCTTTTGCAGCGGTCCGTGATGAACACATTGAGGTCGAATCCCCACGCGTGCCAAATGCCGCAGACAGTCTCCGTCCCTGTGGGAATGTCGGAGAATCTCTGTTGGTCGTCCTCTAAGCGAACCGCATGGAGTTTCCAACTTGAACGACCCCCGTCAAACCCGCGCCTTACCCGTGTCGGATTTGTCGCTATCGTAAGCCATTCAATGCGGCTCATGCGTGGCCTCTGCAGCAATCAGTCACGCATTCACCCGTTAACCATTTATGAGTACCTGTGAAAACCCAAGCCGAGCTGACGGCTCATTCGTCAGCCGGAGTGCTCCGGTCAAGAGTCGCCGCTTACCCCTCAAATCAATTACCCTTTCCCTCCGTCTTGCCGGAAACCTGTCCATTCTTACTGGCTGAAAGATTTGGCTTGTAATGACGAAGACGGTCGGCAAGCTCAACGTTCGTTCTCATCTGATGAGATGCTTCCGGACCGATATCGATCACGCGCGAGACACTTGCCGTGGAAGTCCCGACAGCTTTCGCTACGTCATGCAAAGTCGGTGCAGGAAACACTGCGACAGATTTCCTCTCAAACTCGCGACTCAGGATCAGCATCCTCCCCAATCCCGATATTTGAAACTGGATTTGCGTTTACGTTAACGGCCAATCAGATAGAACCTAGATGATTGGCAATTTGATTGTCAAGTCTCAATGCCCAAAGCAGATGATTTGGAGATCATTTGGCGCCAGCGGCGCGCGATTCGGCAGGTTGTACTAGAATAGCCCCGTGATGAAGCGTGAGTCCAACAAACCGACTGGGATCAAAGAGATCGCTGATGCGCTCGGAATCTCGATCGGGACTGTAGACCGTGCCCTGCACGGGCGCAATGGGATAAGCCTAGAGACCCGTGCAAGAGTCCTGAAAATGGCGGCAAAGCTGAACTATAAGCCGAACTTTGCAGCGCGAAGCCTAAAACTGAACCGAAGATTGAGGATTGCTGTCCATCTGCCTGAACAGATTGCCTGTTTCTTTGACCCCGTGCGGGAAGGGGTTGCCTCAGCTGCAGAGGCGGCTCTTGGTGCACAGGTGACGCTTGATTTTCGAACATTTCCCAGGCTTGGGGAGGGGGATACGGAGACGCTTGAAGCAGATATGAAGGAGAACTATGACGGCTTCATACTCACGGCCGGCAATCAATCGCGTATCGACCCGCTTCTGCGAAGGTTGGCGGAGCGGAACATATCCGTGGTGTGTGTCGCCAGCGATGCTCCGAGGAGCCCGCGGCTCGCAACGGTCTCCGTTGATGCCTCTATCAGCGGAGGAATCGCAGCGGAATTGCTGGCCCGAACGGTACCCCGAGGAGGGACCATCGTCCCGATAACCGGAGATCTCAACACACAGGATCACATTGAAAAGCTTCGCGGGTTCGCCGGTACGCTTGCAACATTTGCTCCGAATTTACAGCTTCTGCCTTCTATCGAATCGCATGATAGTTCGGAAGAAGCCTATAAGAAGACCCTGGCTTTGTTGCGTCGAAAGGTGCGCCCCGACGGCATTTACATCAATACGGCGAATAGTCTGCCCGTTCTGCGAGCGTTGAAGGAGCAGGATTTGCTGGGCAAGGTGCAGGTAGTGACGACGGATCTCTTCGCGGAGCTTATCCCGCTGATCGAATCTGGAGGGGTGCTCGCGACCTTGAATCAGCGGCCGTTTACTCAGGGGAGACTTGCTTTCGAGGTACTTTTCAGGTTTCTCGTGGAAGGGATCCGGCCGCAGACGGTAACCCGCCTCGCTCCACACATCGTCTTGCGCAGCAATCTGTCGCTGTTTTCTCAACAACTTCTGCAAAGCTCGAATTCATTCCTTTGATTAACTCCATATAGCCCGGATCGATTTATCCGACGTGTTTTGCAGGTCGACCAATCTTATTGTCCCCTACCAGACCGCTGTCGTATTTCCGCCGGAGCCTCAGGGACAGATCCTCGTCTACGGAGGGGACGCCGGAGCAAGCCTTTGGCCTGTTTGATTGGCAGTCTATCGAGCCATGTGACGACGGTGCGGTCGAGAAACTCGCGGCCATTGCCGGCGTGAGATCCGCGAAGTCACTCGGGAGAGCTGACGCGGTGTTACTACGCCGATCTGCTGCCGGCTAAACTCATCGGCGGCTAGCCGCAGCCCTATATCGGCCTGGCCGCAGCGTTGGAGAAACGCTAGAGCTGGCAAACGGTTGGGTGGACGCCGCCGGTCAGATGCTTCTGGGGCCCACCGTTCAGCCCGTCAACTTCCCGAGGTAGCAGCAATGCCGGGCCCCGCACCCGGACTGACTAGTACCGCCTCTGGTGCTCGCCCTGGCGCGGCAGACGCTTCCCCCCGAGTCAAAATCCTGATTTTCGCTCTCGATCCGGGTACATTCCTGTCCTCACCGAAAGAACGAGCCCCTCCCAGATTCAACTTCGCCACTTGGCCCACACTTATCTTCAATCTCAAGCATTTCTGCCCCTTCAGGTTCATCTTGTACTGGAAAAGACCTGAAATTGACAAACTACTGAACTCTGTGAGGTAATGTAGGATAATCTGCGGTATCGTACACGATTCCTGATTTGGATTAACTGCAATTCGAGCAGTTGGGATTACTCGCCATGTTGAATATCAAAGAACCAGAGGGCACATTGGCCGAGGGCCACCGTCTGCTCCTACCTGTGGCTCCCGCAAGCGAGCATGGCGCCGTTAAGGCGTGGCTGGAAAAAGTAAACATTTTCACTTTTTCCCCGGAGCCCGCAGATCCGAATCCAATGTTTTTCGAGAATCGCGTATACCAGGGGAGCAGCGGGCGCGTCTACCCATTGCCATTTACTGACCGGATCGCAACGGAAGGGCGAGACCATCGATGGCAGGCGCTCCATGTCGAGAACGAATATCTGCGGTTAATGATTCTCCCAGAGATTGGGGGACGAATCCATGTAGGGTTCGACAAGATCAACGGCTATGACTTTTTTTATCGCCAGAACGTAATCAAGCCTGCCCTCGTGGGCTTGGCGGGGCCATGGATCTCAGGGGGCGTGGAGTTCAACTGGCCTCAGCACCATCGCCCGGCAACTTTCATGCCGATGGAGTTCGATATCGAGCGAGGGTCTGACGGTTCGGCAACGATCTGGTGTAGCGACCACGATCCGATGAGCCGCATGAAGGGCATGCACGGCATTTGTGTGCATCCAGGCAAGGCGTATGTCGAGCTTAAAGTGCGTTTGTACAATAGAACCCCATACGTACAGACGTTCTTATGGTGGGCGAATGCTGCAACGCACGTTCATGAACGGTACCAGTCGTTTTTCCCACCCGACTCACGCTATGTAGCTGACCACGCCAAAAGGGCGATAAGCCGGTTTCCGAGAAGTGAGGGAAAGTATTACGGCATAGATTACGCCGAGCGTGCGAGAAGCGGCGTGCCGCTTGAAGAACGTCCGCGTCTTTACGTTCCCGATGGCTCCTATCCGGCCAACGACCTGAGTTGGTATGCAAATATTCCGGTTCCAACCAGCTACATGATCCTTGGATCAGCAGGGGATTTCGTCGGCGGGTATGATCATGTTGCGAGTGTCGGAATGGTTCACGTTGCGAACCACCATATCGCTCCAGGGAAAAAGCAATGGACGTGGGGAAACCATGAATTTGGATATGCATGGGATCGGAACCTCACAGAGAACGATGGACCGTACGTCGAGTTAATGGGTGGTGTATACACAGACAATCAACCGGATTTTTCATTCCTGGCTCCTGGCGAAACCAAGGAGTTCAGTCAGTTCTGGTACCCGATCCGGAAGATAGGCGTTCCAATTGCGGCGAATCTGAAGGCTGCCCTCAGTCTGCGGATAGAGGCTGGGAGGGCGCATTTGGGTATTTGTGTTACCGAGAATCTGTTGGATGCGCAGGTCTCTCTTGAGCTGGGGGGCGCTGTCCTCGGCGAATGGAACCAGCCAATTGCCGTTGAGCGACCGTTTCTGATCGATCATGCGCTTCCTCGGGATATACAGGAGTCGGAATTAGGCGTTGTCATCCGGGCGCGCGGTCGTGAGGTGCTGAGGTATACGCCGTGCACGATTTCGGATTCTGCGCCTCCGCCCGCAGCAAAGGAACCACCTTCCCCGGATGCTGTTCCCACCGCCGATGAACTCTATCTGACAGGCTTGCACCTGCATCAATATAGGCACGCGACAAGGTACCCTGAAGCGTACTTGAGGGAGGCGCTTCGGCGGGACAAGGACGATAGCCGAGCAGCCCATGCGCTCGGTCTTTGGCATCTACAGCGTGGAGAGTTCGGCGCGGCCGAGCTTAACTTTCGGCGCTCGATTGAGCGGCTGACGCGCTTGAATCCAAACCCATACGACGGAGAGCCCTTTTACTCTCTCGGTCTGAGTTTGCGGATGCAGCACCGGGACAAAGAGGCATATGCAGCCTTCTATAAAGCCACCTGGAATGTGGCTTGGAAGGCCCCAGCTTATCACGCGCTGGCGGAACTAGACTTCAAGCGTGGTGATTTGGAGACTGCGCTGGAACATCTTCGCCTGAGCCTGCGGGTCAATATGGATAACCTGAATGCGCGCAATCTGGCCGTTATTGCGCTTAGGAGACTTTCCCGGCAGGAAAAAGCCGAAGCCATGCTACGGGAGACGCGCGAGCTGGATCGTCTTGATATCTGGAGCCGCTACCTTGAGTCAGGGGAGCAACCGGGGGACAACCGGCTGCGGATTGACCTTGCCCTGGAGTATGCCCGCACGGGTCTCTGGGAAGACTCCGCCGCAATACTTGCCGGCGCCGACATGGAGCAAACAGATGGATCTGTTCCCATGGTCCTTTACACGCTCGCCTGGTGCGAGGAGAACCGAGGCGAACATCCGGCGGCGTCAGTTTCCCGTCGCAAAGCCTCCGCGGTGTCCCCGCAGTATTGTTTTCCCAGCCGTCTGGAGGAGATTGAGATTCTCGAGTCGGCAATCGCTGCCGATTCCACCGATGCGCGAGCGGCCTATTACCTCGGGAATCTGCTCTACGATCGGAAACGGCACGAGACGGCAATCGAGCATTGGGAACGATCGGCGCGCCTCGATGGCAGATTTGCAACTGTGTGGCGTAACCTCGCTTTTGCCTATTTCAATATCCGCGGAGAAGAGTCCAAAGCGCGAGGTGCATTTGATCGGGCGTTAGCAGCGAATCCGCGGGATGCACGGGTGCTTTACGAACGGGATCAGCTTTGGAAACGAATTGGAGTGGCTCCGGAAGAACGTCTTCTGGAACTCAAGCGGCACACCGGGTTATTGGACACGCGCGACGATCTCGTCGTTGAGTTAGCGACACTTTTCAATCAGACGGGACGACCCGCAGAGGCGCTAGAGCTTCTTACGAGCCGCAGATTCCAACCTTGGGAGGGCGGAGAAGGTTTGGTTTTGGGGCAATGGACGAGGGCCAATCTTACGATGGGGAAGAAGTCACTTGCAGACCAAGGCGCAGCGAAGGCCCTCTCTTTTTTCGAGATTGCTCTTGTACCGCCGGAAAACCTGGGAGAAGCAAGACATCTGCTCGCCAATCAGAGTGAGACCTTTTACTGGGCCGGTGTGGCATCCTCTGACCTGGGAGATGATGTGCAAGCACGCATGTGGTGGGAGAAAGCCGCGTCGCGTCGCGGCGACTTCCAGGAAATGAGTGTGCAGCCTATCTCGGAGATGACTTACTGGGCGGCCCTGGCGCTGCAACGATTAGGCAGGGAAGCGGAGGCACAGGAGTTGTTTGTGGCGATCGAAGCTCATGCCTGCAAACTGGATCATCAATCGCCGGAGATTAGCTATTTCGCCACATCACTTCCTGCGATGCTGCTGTTTCGAGAGGATCTCGTCCAGCGGAATCTCATTGAGGCCACGTTCTTGCACGCTCAGGCATCCCTGGGTCTAGATCGCGCGCCGGAAGCGTTCGCTTTGCTGAATTCGGTTTTGGAAATGGACAAAAATCAAATCCGCGCAGCCGATCTCTTGCAGGACGCGACGATGCGAAGCGCCCTTGCCCGCAGGAATTAGCCGTGTATACTGTGCCCTCATCTGCTTCCGGAGCCGAAAACGACGAGGCCCAAATTCATACCAGTTATGTATGGGCAATTGCGTTCGTTGCTGCGCTCGGAGGGCTTCTCTTCGGATATGACTGGGTGGTAATCGGGGGAGCCAAACCATTCTATGAAGCATACTTCCATCTGGATTCAGGCCGGCTTATCGGGTGGGCCAACAGCTGTGCACTCTTGGGATGCCTTTTGGGATCGTTCCTCGCCGGAGGACTCAACGAGAGGCTCGGCCGCAGGCAGACATTGCTCGCCGCCGGGATTTTGTTTGCTGTTTCCTCCATCTTTACCGGATGGTCTCACGCTTTCACCACCTTTGTGGCTTGGCGGATTGTGGGGGGTGTCGCAATCGGGCTGGCCTCAAATGTCTCTCCGACCTATATTGCGGAAATCGCCCCTGCTCGCTGGCGCGGTCGTCTAGTCAGCCTCAATCAACTGGCGATCGTCTGCGGCATCATGGCGGCGCAGATCGTGAATTGGCTGATCGCGCAGAGGGTTCCCGAGCAGGCGACAAAGGCTTATATCGCGGGGTCCTGGAACGGGCACTATGGCTGGCGGTGGATGTTCACCGCGGTGGCTCTGCCGGCGATTGTTTTCGTTGCATGCGCTCTTTTCATCCCGGAAAGCCCGCGCTGGCTGGCTGCAAAGGCCAGAAATGGACAGGCTTCTCAGGTTCTCGCCCGCATTGGAGGCGAGCGGTATGCCCGCAAGGAACTCCTGGAGATCTCTGAATCTCTCCGTATCGATTCAGAGGTCCGCGCCTCCTGGCGCGACCTGCTTACTCCGCGACTCAGGCGCGTTCTCCTGATTGGTGTCGGCCTGGCAGTTCTCCAACAGTGGAGTGGAATCAACATCCTCTTCAACTATGCGGAAGAGGTATATCAAAGCGCGGGCTACGGGATCAGCGCAGTTCTTTTCAATATCATCGTGACAGGAGCCGTCAATCTTATCTTCACTCTTCTGGCCATGGCATTCGTAGACCGGCTAGGAAGAAGAGTGCTCCTGCTTGTCGGCTGCTGCGGGGTTGGGGCCGCTGACCTTCTAGCCGCATTCGCATACCATGCGCATCTGCAGGGCGCATTTGTGCTTGCTTTGACGCTGTGCGCCATCGCTTTCTATGCTGTGTCTCTCGCTCCGGTCGTCTGGGTTGTGATCGCCGAGATATTTCCCAACCGCCTGCGCAGTGTCGGGGTTTCGGCGGCGGTAGCAAGCCTTTGGGCCGCTTCGTTCCTGCTAACCTTCAGCTTTCCTCTGCTGATCCGTTTCACAAGCATGGCGGGGACTTTCCTCCTCTACAGCGGCATCTGCTTTCTTGGCGGATTGCTTGTCTACCGTTTCGTTCCCGAAACCAAGGGGAAGAGCCTGGAGGAGCTTGAGATTGTTCTCAAGACGCATTCGTGAGCGGGGCGCGAGGACAGTTGCAGCGCGCCTGCATTTGATGTGAACAGTTAAGGGCGTTTTCGTGCCCGGCCGGGAAATACGTGAGATAACCGGCCAATGGTTTGAGAGGTATTTTCCCATTTGCCTTAGGTGTTAAGAAGCGCTGTCATTCAACATGGACGGAGTTTTGGCGAGGGACAGGTCCATTTGAAATTCTTTTCGCATCTCTAAAATAGAATTCCTCTTGATCGACGAGCCGCACTCTACACCTGAGAACCCGACAAGAAGCAACCGACGGATTAGGATAGGCCCTGTGCTTTGATACGAAGCACAAAACATAGCAGACTGAATTGTCTGTGAATCTTCATGGAATTCCCGCCTTTTCAAGATACTTATGCTCGCGAAACTCGGAAGTATCGAGTGTTTACGGCTCCCAAGATTGGAACTCTTACTGCATCCATAGCCTGGATTCGGATCGCGATATTTTCCTCGCGTCGCGTCATTTTGCCGTGTCGCATCGGCATGGGGAAGGCATGTTTTGCCACACCCGCACATAATCGACCTGCATTGGCCATCCTGGGCTGCTGCCCAAAATCAAGGCCATGCCGCCGACTTCGCTGTCGAGGATATGGAAGACTCCACGCTGTATGGCAAGCGGCGCCTTCACCGGTGGATCGGGCGTCCCGTCTACCGAATAGTTCTGGGTGATCAATGGGGCGCCATCAAAATACCAGGTAACGTGGCCGGGCTTCCACAAGCAGCCGTAAACATGCCACTGGCTGTAATCGACTCCAGGCCTTGATTGCCAGTTATTGCTGTTCTGATAGTGAACCGTCGAACCCTTCGCCCAGTCGTGAACCGTGCCAACAAACGCGCCGCTGTAAGCGGCATGTCCGCCCGTATAAGCCTCGAAGAAATCAAGCTCAGCCCAGTGGGTTTGATCGTCGGTCGCAGCGTGGCCCGCGGAAAGAGACCAGAATGCAGGCCATCCCTCCGATTCAGGGCCGAGTGCGGGATCAAAACGCATCCTTGCCTCGAAGTATCCGTATCGAAATGAGTGTCCCACGTTGCCGCCAGGAGAAAACGAAGAGAGCGCCCAATTGGCCGTCCAGCTCGTACTGGTGACCGTCAGTACTCCATCCGAAATACTGTAGGCCGGAGGCAGGGTTCTGCCACCACCGAAGGGAAGATCCGTGTACCAGTTATAACCCTGTCGCTTCGTAGCGTTGACATCGATGGTCTTCAGGGAATCAAATTCGTCGTCAAATGTCAGCGTGTTGTATCCTGCCTCGGCGGCGGGCGATGGGACTGCTATCAAGGCTCCCTTCGTTGCCGTTGCAATTTGCGTATAGGCCGATGCGTTCAACAGCATCGCCAGGCCAACGGCCAGAATGATCCCGGAATTACGGAGAAAACATGACTTTGAAGTTCTGTAAGGAGCAGTGCTCCGATTCATGATCGCTGACATAAGAATTTCAGATTCTCAATTCAGCCCTTAGCTACGGAGAGCCAGTAGCGTTAACGAACACGGAAATGGTAGAGAGGGCGGCAATGGGTTGTCAAGAGAAGGCTCCCTGGCCTAGATGAAATGAAGCCACGCGAGAAGGACTTCACGCGGCGCGACGCCAGAAATTTGCAAATCGCTGCTGACGATCAAACCGCGTTCATCGAGAGGATTGAAATAATACGCGGTGACACTTTCCGGGAGCGTCGCCCGGACTTCGTGCTTGCCAGGGTCCAGTTCGGCGGGGACAGTGTTCCACTGTCGCTGGTGCCAGATGCCGCTGTCCGAAGTAAAATTCAGCTCCGCTCTCACAATAGGTACCTTGGTTCTGTACCTCATCCAGACGCTAAGCCCCCTTCGGCTCTGAACGCGGACGGATGCCAGGGGCGCCCCCGATTGCAGCAGATGATCGGCGAAGGCGCGGATCTCATCAGGCTGCTCCCCCTCTTCATGGTTATGCGGCATGCGCATATGAATCGAAAGGGTTCGTGGCCCCTGGGGGAGAAGATAGGACATTTTCAGCGAGTCCAAGGGATAAAACTCGTCGTTGGTTCCGTCCACCCATAGAAAGGGCATTTTCGCTTTCCGCAGGTAGACAGATGGGTCCCACAGGCCCAGCCATTTGCGTGACTTTGCGTCGCCCATTTTCTTGAATTGAGGCAACCAGTACGAGTCCTCTCCCAGGAACCCGCAGCCATATACAGGAGCGGCAAATCGGAACCGACGATCGACGCTAGCCGAGATGGCTGTAAGGTAACCACCCCATGAGATACCGGTGATCCCGATTCGTTTTGAATCGATCTCGGGAAAGGAGCGCAGCAGGGAGTTTGCGAGGATAATGGCCGCGACTGCCTGATACGTCCATTGGTCCTTTTCCGGCCAGTCGATCTGATCGAACGATGCATCCCAACACGGCGGTCCCCCGTTGGGGTTCCGCTGCCATCCATGGTTTTCCGCAGGTATCGGCAGATTGCCGCATGTGTCGATTACAATCGCTGCATACCCGCGGGAATTCCACAGTCTTACCCAACTGGCAAAAGCTGTGCCCCCGCCACCATGCACAAGCACGAGCGCCGGCACTGTTTGCGCCTCTCGATATAGCGGCGCTCCATACCAGGCAAAGATGCGGGTTGGCTTTCCTTGCCAGGGCGGCCCCTCAAAGAAGAAAGCACGCACGCCTTCCTCATGGAAACCGGGGGCGGGATAAACTCGGGGCGGGGCAGCGAACTGTCGCACATCCCAGGGAATCTCAGGCCAGGCTGTCGCAGCGGGAAACATGAAACCAACGAGAAAAACCAGCCCTGCGGCGACAAGCTTCCGAAAGCTCTTCATCGTTAAGCAGCTGGCCACGAACTTCGTGTCCGATGAACGCGTGAGCGGGCTCACAAACTCGCTTGCGTAGAGTCGCTTCATATCGCCATCAACCTCAGGATATGTTGGAACGTCCGGTGCCGCGGGGTCGACTGCCCAAGGCGCGATTGCCATTCCCGGTCCGGGAAACCGGACCTAATCGATTCCGCTGCGTTATCGTAAACGAAAATTGCCGCTCTTACTCCTCTATGCTACATTACGCACTATGACATCGTGCTATACGCGCCGCAGAATATTGGCCACCGGCACTATGGCAGCAACCTTAGCTATCGTACACGGTCTCGACGCGCTCGCTTCGCCCGCTTCTGGTGCACAAACGGGAGCATTCGAAGAACAGATGCGCTCTATTTACAAACAGCTCACTGGGTATTTGAAGCCGGTGCTGGACGCAGCAACATTTCGACTCCCTAATGGCTTGACTCTGTTTCTTCCATCAAAAGTTGGTGGATATAACGGGGTGTGGCCCGACGACAGCATTTATCCATTCATAGCCGATCCAAGCCTTGCAGTGAAGGGCGAGTTGTCTGCACTTCTGAATTTCTTGACGCCAAGCATCGTTGAGATGCGACAGTTGCCTGACCGGGTTGAGCCGGATGGATTGCCGATTCTTTCGCCGGGACCATCGGACCGGCCACCCATGACCGATCGAATGCCGCTGCACCTCCCCGGTGCGTGGGTACGATTGCTTAGCTATTATCAGGATATGGGGGTCGAGATACCTCGGAAGCGAGAGTGGTCCCAAGTCGTATTCCGAAGCTTCGATCTCAATTCCTTCGCCTGCGGTCTGGCCTATTCCGATCCGCAACATCCCGCGATCGGTTTCGGGTTCATGGATAGCGTGAAGATCAGCGGCTTCGAACTGATGAGTTCACTGGTTCTCTATCGCGGGTTGCAGCGCGCTGTTGTGCTCTTCCAGGATGAATTGGACGCCTCGGTTCTGGCACGATGGAAGCAAATGGCGCAGGAGATTCGCCAGAATTTGTACAGATTGTACGATTCCGCCATCGGCGGATATGTGGAAGGGTCTCACCAGGGTCATCAATTCAGTGTTTGGGGAAATGGGCTGGCTTACTCCTTGGCTCCGGATGATTCGAAGCGCCGGATCTTCGAGTTTTATCAGAAAAACCGCTCAAAAATCTTTCGCAGCGGCTACACACGGCAGATGGCGGAACCGAGTGGCTGGGAAGGCCCAGGACAGCCGAAGCTCCTTTACCAAAACGGAGGATTCTGGGGTACAGGAACTGGATATGTGCTTCCGGTGCTTTACGATCACGATCCAACAGCGGCTTTGGAACTGGCTAACGATCTTGTTCAGAATCTTCCCAAGGTGGATTACTGCGAGTGGCTTGATCCCGTCAATAGCACGCCTTCCGGAGCCATGGGTTTTCTGGGAAGCATTTCGGTTCCCGCCATTGGGGTCCGAAGTATTCTGGAAAAGAGGCCATTGATTGATTACTTCTGATGCTTTACCAAGATTTGTTGGCCGCTTTTTGATTGGGTCATCTCCATCGAAAATGAGGACTCAGACGATGAATCGGGCTGCTTTGTTGCTAACAATGTCATTGTGCGTTGGGCCGATATGGGCGCAGGCGACGGGCTCAGACGAAGGGCAGCAAGCGGCCGAGGCCCGCCATGTCAAAGAAATGATGACCCAGCTTTCGCAGCAAGTAGATCAGTTCGAGAGCCAGCTCGGAGACTGGGCAGATCTGAATCGCTATCGCGAGGAGAATGCGACGATCGGGTCTGTGCCTCAAGGGGAACAACGAGTGGTCTTCTACGGAGATTCAATCACGGATTTCTGGGGGCGCTCGACGGGAAGCTTCTTTCCAGGAAAGCCCTACGTAAATAGGGGAATCTCTGGGCAGACAACGCCGCAATTGCTGATACGTTTCCAACAGGATGTCGTCCATCTGAAACCGGCTGTCGTGGTCGTTCTGGCCGGAACGAACGACATTGCCGGAAATACGGGACAATCAACGCCGCAGATGATTGAAGACAACTTCGTCTCGATGGCTGCGATCGCACGACAGAGCGGTATCAAGATGGTGATCGCATCCATCTTGCCTGCCAGCCGATATTTCTGGAGCCCGGCTGTGCATCCAGTAGATGAGATCCGTGCCATCAATCAATGGCTGAAGGGCTTCTGTTCCCAAAACGATTTGATCTACTTGGATTACTATGACTCCATGGTGGATTCAAACGGAGGCATGCGTGAGGGACTGTCCTCTGACGGAGTTCATCCAACGGCGCAAGGATATGACGTAATGACGCCCTTGGCGGAGCGGGCGATCAACCAAGCGCTGATGAAGTAATGACCAACGCCATGGTTGTTTAGCAATAATTCCCTCTCATCGTGCTCGGTCTGCGAAGCTCTTTCGTGGACTTGCTTTTCAACTCATGCTGCTTCTCGGAGGCAGCAGGCCACCATGCTTCGTGAGTGCTTCCGCCTGCGCTCGGCTGGCCGCACTGTTCACCTTTGTCCAGTCGGCGTCAGATTTCGCGATGGGCTTCAAAGTCCATTCGATCTACTTTCTTAGTCAGTCCAATAGCGCAAAGGTCACACCGTTTCACCTCGGTGCACAGGGCAGATCTCTGCCCTCTCTTCATTGTCTCCGAGTAGGTCTTCGACAAACACGGCTACCTCATCGCTTCGGTGACTCCCATTTGCCTGAGTTGGCGGATTCGAAGATGGCTTCGATTACTGCCATATTCTTGATGGCGTCTTCGACGGGGACAGGGACCTCGGTACCTTCCAGAACGGCTTTGGAGAAGGCATCGCCCTGCAAGGTGTATTGATCGCAGGCGGGAAAAGACTCGGCGCTGATATCTCCACCGAAGAGGTCACCGCCGTCGTCGATAAGAATCCGAGTGGGGCGGTCAACGGGTGCGTTGAATGGGATTTCGATCTCAATGCGTCCGCGGGTGCCGAGGAAGTGGATGCGCTGGTAGGGGACCAGTTGCGTGCTGCAGGTAAAAATCGACTGGCCGCTGGGGAAGTCGAGAATTGCCGACGTAAGGCGATCAGTGTGCATCTGCGGGTCGCGATCAATAAGGGAAACGATGCGAGTGGGCTCCTGTGCGAAAGCGTAGCGCGATGCGTGGATGAGGTAGCAGCCGATGTCCATGAGGGCACCACCTCCGCTCTTAACCTGGTTACGAATGTTGGACGGGTCGATGTTGAAATAACTGAAGAAGCCGCCGATGGAGCGGAGTTTCCCGATGCGGCCTTCATCGAGCAGTTCGCGAAGGCGCAACCATTGCGGATAACTGCGTATCATGAAGGCTTCGCCAATCTTGACGCCGGTATGTGCCTGGACGGCGAGGAGAGTTTCGGCCTCGGCAACGGTGAGGCTGAGAGGCTTCTCGCAGAGAACGTGCTTGCCAGCTTCTGCGGCTTTGATGGTCCAGGGGACATGCAGTTGATTGGGAAGGGGATTGTAAATGGCGTCGATTTTCGGGTCGGCAAGGAGTTCTTCGTACGAGCCATAGGCCGTTGGGATTCCTAGGCTGGTTGCTGCCTCCGTTGCCTTCGCGAGATGCCGGGATGCGATGGCTTCGACGCTCAGGAATTGGCTCCGCTGCATGCCTGGAATGACTTTCTTGAGACCGATGTCGGCGGTGCTGAGCACTCCCCAACGGAGTTTCATGTGCTTGTTGGCAATCATAAAAGTCCAACGGGCCTATTGCACCCGCAGTTGCATGAAAAGGTGAGTTCCTGACGGCCTGCAATCCTGATCGGATACAATTGGTCGTCAAAACAGGTCGATCGATGGAATACAAGGTACAAGAGCATATTGTTAGTCCTAACGAGCTAGCCTTGACCACCCAAAGATTTCTAATCAGGAAAGAGAAACACTGGCCATCGATTTTCTGTCCATTTAATCAATGCGAGGTCGTCGGACAGATTTTCAGCACGCATACATCCTTACACTGCAAGGGCAACTCCTACTCCGCTTCCAGCCGGAGCGCCGCATAATCGCGCCTAAGAGCGGCGCAGAGCGCTTCCACCACCAATTCATGATCGTCGCGCTGTGGCAACCCTGAAACGGTCACGCTGCCCACCACCCCGGCGCCGGCCACAATCAGCGGAAATGATCCGCCGTGCGTAGCATAGTCAGCAAGCGGTAGGCCCTGTTGTTCGGTAAGCGTTTCGTTATTCACCTTCAGCTTGAGACCAACGGCATAGGAGCTGCAATGGAACCGCGCCACGACGTTGCTCTTGCGACGCACCCACTCCACATTGTCAGGAGCTGTGCCCTCAAGCGCCGAATAAAAGAGTGGTTGCCCGAAACGGCGTATATCGATCACCACAGCGAGCCCGCGTGCTTCCGCCATGGTTCTTAGCCGGACGCCGAGCTCCCAGGCTACTTGCGCGTCAAGGTGCGGCAGACTCAGTTCGCGCTCCTGGAGCGCCACCCGATCCAGGTCTTCGCTCAAACCCATTTCGCCCTACCTAATCATAATCCTATCATAATAGGATTATCTTATTGGCCAGTTTCCCGCTTCGTGAAACCGATGGTCTCGCCTGTCATTCCATTGGGGCTCAAGCAATGCGATGTCCATTTCGCAGCCGAATTCTGCCGGAGGTTATCCAATGCCACTGCTGGGTCCAGTGCGAGTATGATAGGATTATACGTCGGAGGAGCCGTTTCACGTGCCCACTGTGCTTGTCCACTCGACGCCGAAAGCGTTCGATGAATCGGGAATCTACCATGCCGGCGAGTCTGATCTCACGATAGCCATTGACGGCCTTCAGATCGTCGACCACAACAGCCCTGTCCCCCTTTATTTCCAATTGAGCAGCTATATAGAGCAGCGAATAAAAATGCGGGAATGGCTCCCGGGTCAATTGCTGCCGAGCGAACAGGAACTGTGCACGGCCATTGGCGTTAGCCGCACTGTGGTCCGTCAAGCGATGGCGCAACTCGAACGGGATGGTTTGGTTTTGAAACAAAGTGGTAAGCGCAGTAGCATAGGACTTCCAAAGTACGAAGGCGATCTCATGCAGAACCTCCGCGGGTTCTACGAAGACGCCGTTGCTAAAGGTCAAAAGCCTTTCACCAAGGTGCTGTCCCTCCAGGTTGTGCCTGCAGCACCTGAAATTGCCACGGCGCTAGGACTATCTCAAGGTACACCCGTCGTGGAACTCAATCGCTTGCGTTTCCTCGACGGAGACCCCGAGGTCCTCGTCGTGACCTACCTACCAGAGTCGAAATGTCCTGATTTGCTCAATGAGAATTTTGCGAACGAATCGCTCTACAGGCTGCTCGCGCGCAAATACGGATTGCGCATCGCACAAGGCTTCCGCACCATCGAAGCAGTCGCACTCAACCGGGCCGAAGCCAAACTGCTCGGGTCGCGTATCGGCAGTCCCGCGCTGCTTTTGAAAAGCATCGGCTTGCTTTCGGATGGAACACCACTAGAGTATTTCATTGCAAAACATCGAGGAGACCGCGCCAAATTCAACGTGAAAATAGTGGGCAATCCGATTTAACCAGTGCAACTAATATGGCCCATGCATCGGCACACAAACTTTCCCGGCTGCGCAACTCTGCGGACCGTACATAGTCCCTTGGCTCTTCGTCTCCACTTGAACGGCCCGGCGATCCGCGCAAGCAACTCCGCCGTGCACATACCTTCAGCATCCCATCCGCTCTATTGCAAAAGCTCCCGGTCACAAAGTCGGGATCGGCGCCCTGGTGGTTGTTGCTCTCATGCGGGTCAACTGGCACGTTAGGCCGCGTTGACGAGTAAAGGTATTTCAGAAAAACGGGTTCGTACTTTGCGCCAACTCGATAGCATTTCATCCTCGCGCAAGCCATTATCCTATAATTACAGGCAGGCAGAAAAATGAATTCAGATCAGGCTCTGCTCCTCGGAATTGATCTTGGGACCACAGCAACCAAAGCCGCTTTATATCGCTTGGACGGCTCACTGGTCGGCGAGGGCCGCGCCAGCGTTGAGATGGCGCACCCGGCTCCCGGATGTGTTGAACAGAGCATGACCGACTTCTATGACTCAGCGGCAGAGGCCACCCGCAACTGCCTGTCGAACTCCGGCGCGGACCCGCGTGCGGTAGTCGCGCTTGCTTTCGACAGTCAAATGGCAGGAGTCGGAGCGCTGGATGATAGATTCCGGCCGGCCGTGCATTTCGATTCTTGGCTCGACATGCGCTGCCAACCCTATATCGAAGAGCTGGTGACTCGGCATCAGGCGCGCATTACGGAGTTGACCGGTTGTCCGCCGACGTGCGCACACGGCCCGAAAATGCTTTGGTGGAAGCATGAAAGGCCTGCCGATTACTCGCGGATTTCCAAGTTCGTGATGCCGGTCTGCTACGTCGCAGGGCGGATGGCTGGGTTGCAGATAGAGGATGCCTTCATCGATTACACTTTCCTTCACTTTTCAGGTTGCAGTGACGCTTGCCGCGGCGCCTGGTCGGAGGAACTGTGCGGCAGTCTCGGAATCGACCAGCGGCGATTGCCGAAAATTATCGAACCTTGGCAGCTTATCGGTGAAGTAAACAGCGCGGCAGCCCGTGATTTTGGACTTCGAGAAGGAACAGCTATCGCCGCGGGATGCGGGGATACGGCAGCGGGTGCATTGGGCGCCGGCGTCGTGCGTGCCGGTATGCTACTTGACACGGCGGGCACTGCGTCCGTTCTGAGCGCATGCACAAACCAGTATTGTGCAGACACCGCGCACAGCGCGCTGATGGTTATGCGGTCGGTCGCCCCCGGGTTGTGGAATTCTCTCGCATACATCGGCGGCGGAGGGTTGAATTTGCCGTGGTTCTGCGAGAAATTGCTCGAAGACCCAGAAAGCAACGAGATCGATTCCGCGACATACGATCGGCTATTCGCTGCGGCCGAGACTGTCGCGCCGGGCTGCGATGGATTGCTGTTCTCACCTCATCTTGGCGGACGGATCTGTCCGGCGGCGCCGCGCATGCGTGGCGCCTGGATTGGTTTTACATGGCGGCATAGCCAAGCCCACTTCTTTCGTGCAATCGCCGAAGGCGTCGCATATGAATATGCTTGGTACCTGAAGATCCTTCGTGAGATGTTGCCGGAAACGACGTTTATTGAGGCGCGTGTGATCGGGGGTGGGGCCAAAAGCGCTGAATGGAATCGGATCAAAGCCGGCGTGCTCGGTGTCCCATACAGGCGGGTTAGCCGCGCGGAAAGTGCTACGTGGGGCTGCGCACTCATCGCTGCTAAAGCGGTGGGATTGATCGACGATATTGCTGGTGCTGCGCTGGAGTCGGCTCCGATTTGCCTAGAGGTAACGGAACCGGATACACGGCATCACGCCGCGTACGACGAGGCGTTTCGCAATTATCTGTATTGGCAGGAGAAACTCAGGGACGGGTTTGACCGCTCACAGATTCCACGTGCGTAGCGACGGCGTTGTCGATACGATGCTTCCTCAGGCGTTACCGACTGGAATTCAATCAAGAGCACGTGCAATTGTCCAGAGATTAATGCACTGAATTCAAAGCGAGATTATTGGTGAATATGAGCAACCTTGAATGCAGCAATCTGCAGATGAGATGTCGCAAACCCGTCATCCAGGATGATGCGTTTATCGCCAACGTGCAGTCGTGGAATTCGCGAGAAGATCAATTTCGACTCTGGTGGCTTGGCCAGAGTGGATATCTTCTTGGCTGGAATGGAGCATTTGGACTCATCGATCCATATCTCTCCGACTCGCTCACGATAAAATATGCGAGCACTTTGACGCCTCATGTTCGTATGGTGGAGAGAGTCGTCGATCCGGCGCGGCTTGACTTCATCACATTCACTACCTCCAGCCACGAACATACTGATCATCAGGATCCCGAAACGTTACGGCCTCTTATCGAGGCAAATCCTTCAATGAGATTGATCGTGCCGGCGGCGACAGCGAGTCTGTGCAGCAGACGCCTTGGGGTAAAGGTAGATCAGCTTGTGTTAGCTGATGAAGGAAGAACGGTGCGTGTCGGTGAGTTTGCTGTGACAGGTATCCCGTCGGCCCACGAGTCCAGGGAATATGACGACCAAGGCCATTGTCGATTCCTTGGATACATCTTCCGTTTTGGACATTGGACAATCTATCACAGCGGCGATACGGTCATGCATGAAACTCTCGTTAAGTCGGTTCGAGAGTTCAGGGTGGACCTCGCAATCCTTCCCATTAATGGCCGTAGCGCCATCCGTGGCGTCGCCGGGAATCTCAATCCCAACGAGGCAGTTCATCTCGCGCGCGATATAGAAGCTCGGGTGGCCGTTCCCTGCCATTACGACATGTTCGAATTCAATACTGGGGATCCGGAGGAGTTTCGCGTCCTTTCTGAAGCGTGTGGGCAGCCCTGCAGAATTCTTCCTGTAGGCGGGTATCTCGACAGCGCGGAGATATTGGGCGCCGCCTCTCACTCTGATGACGAGCGAAGTGAACGAGATCCTTTACGGGACGCCGGAACGCCAGAGAACAAGTAGCCGGTGCTTCACTAGAAGCGCCACAAGCCATAAGTTGAACGATGTCTTTCGACTGCATGACCAACAGCAAGTGTGTGGTATTGGCATGTTGCATTAGAGCAACCGCCTTCTCGATGCATCTGCGCTCTTTTTCCTTGCAATCCGATGGTCAGGATGAATGGACCGCGGGCCGCTTCTAATCAGTGCTTGAGAGAGTTTCCGATGACACCCAAGAAGCAGATCGATGCGTTGATCTTTGATTATGATGGTGTAATAGCTGATACGGAACCACTTTACTGGCGATCATGGGCAGAGAGTTTGGAACCATTGGGAATTAACCTCACTTGGGAGCAGTACTGTCAGATTGGCCGTGGAGTTCATGACGCCCGTATGCTAGACACATTGCGGCAGGTTATACATGATCATTCAATGTTTTCCAAATTGGAGGCGCAGAACGTGCTTCGCAAGCTTACTGTGCGAGACCTATGCATCAGTAAACCTCCGATCCACAAATCGACGATTGAAATGTTGTTTTCTCTTAAGGGCTTTCGTCTGGGCCTTGTCACCAGTTCCGCCAAGTCAGATGTTCAACCCGTTCTTCGCGTCGCGGGAATCTTCGAATGCTTTAACGCCCTGGTATTCGGCGAGGATGTGGAGCGTCATAAGCCGGCACCCGATCCATATCTGTTGCTAAGCAGACGGATGGGTATCGGAAGCGGGCTAGTCTTTGAAGACTCAGACGACGGTATCGCGAGTGCGCAACAGGCGGGGTTTATCGTCGTCCGCATCGCGGAGCCTGAAGAATTGGCTCGAATCGTATATCGAGAGATATCATGCTCCTAACAGCCAGTGGCGGAAGTCCGGTTTTGAAAGGGCACGACTTCAGCCGTGCCGTAAAGCATCGAGAATCAACGCGGCTCTAGCCGCTAAGGGATGGGTTTTCCGAGATTTTGACTACTAACCAAGTGTAAGCGTCCTATGTTCCCCAGTAGCCGAGAAGGGCGACGTGTGACGAAGATAGTTTCATGGCTAACGGTGGGATACGTGTGCGACGGACGGTAGCGGAGAAGCGGCGGATCGTAGTGCTGACATTGGAGCCGGGAGCGAACCTAGCAACAGTGGCGCGAGCCGAAGGTGTGAACGCGAACCAGGCGTTCGAGTGGCGTCGTGCATATAGCGCAGGCAGGCTGAACTATGATGGCGGCGAGCAAGGTTCAGCATTGCTGCCGGTGGTTGTGAGTCATGGGGATGAAGCCCGCGCTACACTAACACTCACTCTGGTGCAAATTACCGGCCACGCCAGGCTTAGCCAGTCTGCACCTATTTCGGCCGGCGGCCTTCGCCGCATAAAGCGCGATATCTACCTCCCTCAAGACGTCTTTTGATGAGACTACCGCCCCCTCCTGCGCAACGATGACGCCAATGCTCACGGTGACGGATATAGAACCGTGCGCGGTTGAAATCGGCGATGCCGCAACAGCCTCGCGTAACTGGTCGGCACGCGCCACTGCATCTGGCTCGGCGCAACCCGGCAACACAACCAGAAACTCCTCTCCACCAATGCGTCCAAGGGAATCATAGCTGCGCACCGTTTTCGCCAACCGACGAGCCACTTCCAACAAGACTTCGTCCCCCGCAGGATGGCCATAGGTGTCGTTGATGCTCTTAAAGTGATCCAAGTCTGCAAGGAGGACTGCCGTGCGACCGTTTTCGCGAACACTGCGGGCAAGTTCGCGCTCGAGGATTTCCAAGATGGCACAGCGATTCAAGAGAGTTGTGAGGTGATCATGCGCAGCTTTCAATCCCAGTGCGTCGCGGGCTCGTTCCAGTTCAGCCTCCACTGACTTTAGGGCAGTAATGTTGCGTCCGATCCCGATAATGCCGATAATCCGACCTGATGCGGCACGGAGAGGGACTTTTGTGGTCAAGAGGCATCTCGTTTGACCGCTTGGTTCGGTGAAATATTCCTCCTTGCTAGCTAGCGGCTGACCTGAAAGCACAATCTTTCGCTCATCCTCAAAGTAGCCAGATGCAAGCTCTTCTGTGTAAAAGTCGAAGTCCGTTTTACCCAGGACTTCGGCGCTGGTTGCAACTCCCATCGCATCTGCCGCTGCCTGGTTTGCCACCAGGAAGTGACCTCCGGAATCCTTCACAAAGATCGGGTCCGGCAGGCTTGTAACCACGGCCCGAAGCATGGTTAACACCCCTGGAATGGATTCCGCATCCCTTTCCGGAATTCGCGACTTGGCGCGAAATCGATACAGTAAGGCACCCGCCGCCGCCGAAAGAAGCATCAGCACGGATACAGCCGCCCAATGTGAATAAACCGGGATTTCCATTAAGATTTCCCCTGCTCTCGCAATCCACACTGCCAACGCCGCCTGAATACGCCTCAAATAGGTGTCCACTTAAAATAAGTGGACACTTCGCAGATCCGTGCACTGCACACCTGCCGATACCAACTCAAGTGGGGAACTTCGAACGTTTACACCAAGTCGAGGCCCACGCGGCAATGGGGCCGATGAGAAACCGATGCTCTTTCTTTCCGACGAACCGGTTCATCGGCACCCGATGGATTTGCGGAAGTTGGAACACGCCAGGTAACACAACGTAAAGCACCTTTCAAAGGGCACTGCTAGAGCCTCTCTATCGCGCCCACGATCGTTCAATCTGTTCGAGCGACCGCCTCTTAGTTTCGGGCATAACCTTCCAAATAAAAAAGAACTGGGGTATCAATACCGCAGCAAAGATAAAGAAGCTTCCAGCCATGCCCAAACTATTGCGAACCATAGGGAAGATCTGGTTGTACACACCATCAGTTACCCATACAGCCAGAGTCGCGATCGCCACGGCACGCCCGCGTATCCTCGTGGGAAAGATTTCCGACATTACTACCCATTTGATTGGCCCCATTGAGAAGGCGAAACAGGCCACAAAGAGACACATCATGGCGACAAGTGGAAGTCCTTCTGTATAGCCAGATTGAAACAGGAAGCCGATCGACGCCAAAGCGAAAAAAGCTCCGGTATTGCCGATGAAGAGCAAGGGACGACGGCCTACAGAGTCCATGAGCCAAATCGCGATCACGGTGAAGATTACGTTGACAAGACCAATCGAGACGAATCCTCCCAATGCGTCGCCGAGCGAGAAACCTGCCTTCTCCAGAATGCCAGGGCCGTAGTAGAAAACCACCGTGATTCCGCTCAATTCTGAAACGATTGCCAGAAACAGCGCAACACAAAGAGCGCGGCGCAACCCTGGCTCGAAGAGCTGCGTGATCGAACCCGTTTCTTGCGCTATGGCTTCCTGGATTTCACGCATCTCCTTCTCGCCGACGGCTCTGCCGCCAATCCTACTGAGGATCTCCAGGGCTCGTTTCGAAAAGCCGGCCTTGATGAGCCAGCGCGGCGTCTCAGGGATCGCAAAGCAAAGCAGCATGAACAACAATGATGGAAATAACTCCATGCCATACATGGCTCGCCACACCTGATCGACGACCATCCATCGATAGAGTCCGTGACTCTGGGTACCGGCACCGTGCGCGGCCAACTGATGAAGCCCAGCATTTGAAACCAGAGCGAGGCAAATGCCGATCGTGAGGGCAAATTGAAAGAGCGTGACCATCCGGCCGCGCAGGCGAGGCAATGACACCTCAGAGATGTAGAGCGGTGAGACCATTGAAGCAAGGCCAACACCTACACCCCCAATCACCCGAGACCAGATGAGGATGTCCACTCCACGGGCTAGCGCGCATCCGATACTGCAAAGAACAAACAGTCCGCCAGAAACGAGTAAGACGGGTTTACGGCCAAAGCGGTCACTCAGGAATCCCGCCAGACCGGCGCCGACCGCACAGGCGAGGAGGCCTGAACTCACCAACCAGCCTTCGAGAGCTGGACTGAGCGTGAATTGAGCTTTTAGGGGCGTCAGCGTGCCGGAAATTACAACCGTATCGAATCCAAACAATAGCCCCCCCAAGGCGGAAACGATGCTGATGAACGTTAGGTAGAGGACACTACCTTCACGGTTGTTTCCGATGTTCGAGATTGCTGGAATTAAAATTTCCGCCATAAGGTCCCAAGCTTTTCGAATTCTACGAATATGTTCGAGCCTCGCCTGATGTAGGCCCGCGATAGACACGAGCCTCAATACCAAGCAACGCGGCGACCTGGAGCAATTCTTTCTCCCAGTCGCCGTAGCATCCGTGAATGTGGTTGCAGGGATAAGTGGCGAGAAAATCATCTGCTGGGCATTGGAGCCGCGTAAACGCGATCGGCCATTCGGGAGTACAAGTTGCGCCCTTTGCCAGCGATATCTCGCGCGGGAACCCCACGAAATCACCAGGCACGATGGCCATCCAGTATCTGCCATTCTTTCGAGCCAGGCGCGCCAGGGTGACATGCCCAGGCGCAGCAAAGTGATGCACGGACGCTCCGCCGGCCGGATAGTAGGAGACCTCCGGATAGAACGTGACGTTCCTCAGGTTAACGGCTGGATCATCGGAAGCCCCAGCGAAGTATGTGGCGTGTGTGCCGGAATTGGAGAAATACCATACGTCGTCCAACCGATCATAGTGTCGCACGTCAGCAAAGAGAACGGGCTTGTGCGTCAGGAACTTGAAAATCTGCATGGTCAGCGCACCGTCCATATCCGCCTCGGTAGCAGCCACAATCGGTTCGTGTGGCCCATCCCAATCGTAGGGATCATTGAGGAAAGCCTCTGCCACGTCCACGGTAACGAAATGATCCGTGAGGTCACCGTGAGCCTTGGTCCCAACAAAATCCAGCCGCCGAGCCGCGATGATTTCGCGGTATGCATAATAGGACCGAATTTGTAGCTTCAGCTTCTCCGGTGTGAGTGCCTTACCGTCGTAGCATATGGCGCCGACGTGCTGTTCGAGCCATTTGAGCGCAAGATCCACTCGTTGAGCGTCCACGCGGCTGGCGAACTCTACGATCTCTTGCTGCTCGATATGCTCCACATCAACCCCGAACAATGTCTGCCACTCGTCCAGGTTGGCGACGGCTGTATACATGCCGAGTGGACGGCCACCGAAGAGCCCAAACGTTTGACCGCGTAATAAAGCGAGCGCACCTGCCGCTCTAATGAAGGACATAACTTTTGCTAGGACAGGCGGGTCCTCGATTTGTCCCCAAACGCGCGCGTGCGCCCTATCGAGTTGATCCAACGTACCCGCGGCTGCAAGCATCCCGACCATTCCAGGCTCGGACGGGTGGAGGTTGCAGAACAGAAGAAACGGTCCTGGCGCGAATGCCGTTGCTACCGCCGAGAGATGCGGGAAACACCAAATCGCGTAATTGAGGATTGTGAGATCGCAGCCTTCACGCGCCAAACGTCGGCCTTCATCCTGAGCAATCTGCTGATTCCAGATGATCTCGCGTCCCGATACAACCTCCAGCTCTCCTGCAGATTCGAGGGCCTTGACGAGTCTATCCTGATATGCCTGGTTGACCGTCAGCAAATCGTTATGGATATAGTCGCGCCCATCCGAAAGAGTGAGAACTCCAACTTTGAGCCGTCTCATGCGCTTTTCACTTTCTGTTGCGCGTTCTGCGTAAGATTTCCATAGTACTTAGCTTCAAGGCCCTTCAAGAACGAAAGCCCCTGGGTAAGAAGTTCATCGCTCGATTTGGCCATCTTTCGCCAGACGCATGTGGCTGCCGCCATGGCTCCTGCAACTTCGCAGAAGGCTTCCATGCCGACCATGCCTGAGTAGCCAGTGCTCGCAAGAGCTCGGTAAATACCTTCCCAGTCAACCCGACCGGTTCCTGGCGTACCGCGGTGGCTTTCGCTCAGATGGTAATGGCAGAGAAAGGGCGCGGCCTTTCGCGTCGGTTCATAAAAGTCGGCCTCCTCGATATTCATGTGATATGCATCCAGATGTATGGCGACATTTGGTTCACCGACCATCTCGCGAAGTCTCATCCCCTGTTCGCAGGTATTGACGAGAAAGCTCTCGTAGCGGTTAATGGGCTCGATCCCAACAACGACACCCTGATCGCCGGCATAGCGGGCCGCCTCCTCGAGGGCCTTGGCGGCACGTTCCCAATAATTCTCTCCCGGCATTTCTGCAATTCGGCGGCCCATAGCGGAGTAGGTTACACCGGTGAACACCGTAGCACCCATATCAGCCGTTGCTTTAATGCAATCTTTCAGGTACTGTATCCCGCGTTGACGGGTAACTTCGTTGTCACCAGTAGGGTCGTTGGCCAGCGAGCAGGCAGTCGAGGTGCAAAGGCCAATGCCTACCTCGGCTGCGCGACTGCGGATGGCCGCAGCATCCACCAATTCCAATTCCATGAGTGGAATTTCGATCGCATCGAAGCCTAATTTCTTGGCGCGATCGATTAAATCGAGAGTCCGGTTACTCCAACTGGCGGTCCACGCATAAGCGTGCACTGCATATTTCAATTGTCCCATTGCGGATTCCTCAATTCCTCAAGACACAGTGGCTGTCGCAGATTTCAATTCCATGACAATTCCGACAGCCTTACGACAGTTGTCGCGTATAACATGCCAGCGCTTGGATGCAATGTCTTCTCGCGTTGCGATCCAAGTCCCGCCGACCGCGAAGACGATGCCAAGCCCGAGATAGCTCTTCAGATTGTCTTCATTGACGCCGCCAGTAGGCATGAAGCGGACGCCCGTGTGGACATACGGCGCCGCAATGCTCTTGAGCATTTGTATCCCCCCAGCCGCACCCGCCGGGAAGAACTTCAGCATTATGGCACCCATGGCAATTGCACTTTCCACATCGCTCGGAGTCATGACGCCCGGAATAAAGGGGAACTTGCTCTTGGTCGCAAGAGCAAAGATCGAAGGATTGAAACCCGGAGATACTCCGAAAGTCGCTCCGCAATCCATGGCGCTTAACAGACTCTGTTCCGTAATCACAGTTCCTGCGCCAACCAACATTTCGGGACGCTGATGCGCAATTCTCTCAATTACTGCTGCTGCGGCCATCGTACGAAAAGTGATCTCAGCTACGGGGAGTCCTCCTTCCGCAAGCGCATCGGCCAGCGCCACTGCTGCCTCAGCATCTTCGATTGCGATCACCGGGACTACCCGAAAGGTTTCAATTCGTTCATAAATCGTATGCACAGCTACTCCCTTTGCCTTACCGGTCAGCGTTGATTCGAGCGCGGATCATTGGTGTCTTCTGTAAGCCCGTCTGGAACCACACGCTTTGACAATGCTGGCGTACAGATTCGACCGGCGATTCCGGCCAGGCGTTCGAACACCTCTTCCTCGATCTTTACTCCGAGCACTTGGGCAATAACCTGCGTCCAACCGTGCAGGAAATAAAGCCAACCATCCTCTATCGTCAGTCGTCTTGAACCCGCTTGATTCAAAGCCTGATGCAGGAAATCCAGCTCGCCGCGGTAATTCAGCTCCCATGCGATGCCGTTCTTCGGGAATAGAGCATGGCTCGTCAGGGGGGAGCCCGGCGTATCTTTGCCCATACCTGTAGCGTTGATGATCAGACTCGTCTCCGGCATCTGGGCAAGAATCTCGTCGTTTATCTCCGGTCTTGCATTGCAGTGATACACGAATTCTATGTCTGTGTCTAGTTTTGCGATGACGCTTTTCAGATGCGCAAGTCTGTTCGGTGAGCGGTTGACGATGACAATGCGTTTCGGGCGATCTGCCGGATTCCTTTTCTGGGCGAAATGAAGAACGATTGCTGCAGCGGAACCACCTGCACCCAAGCAAAGCACATCGCCCTTGGTGCGCCCAAAGTAGCCCGTTCCCAAGAGTGCATCCAGGCTCAAGCCGGCGGTAATTGGGTCTTTCGCGTGTCCTTCGAGTGCATGCCCATTCTTAGAAATGCTCGATACCTCTCCACATGCGACGGCGTAGGGATCAAGATAGTCAAACATATCCTGCCCAGCCTCAAGGAGACTGATCTTATGGGAAGTAACCAAGGCGCCAAGCGATAAAGGATCAAGCTTAATCTGTGCGATCGCATTGCGATACCGGTCCGGACTGTCGCGCAATTTGAGATCAATACCTTCAATAACCACATCGGGCCGTCCGAGTTCGCTCATCCAGAGGGGAAAGACTTTCATGATGGATGACTGCCGGGTCGTTACACCGATGAAATACATGGTGGGACGGGCCTGCGTCTTGATATGAGACGCTGAGGTTTCAGGACGGTAAACAGCCGGATATTCCGGTTGTTCGCCTCGAAGAACTGCGATACAGGCTTTCAGTGCTCCCCAACCCATTGCATGCGTCGCGCCATCGGTGTGCGCACCGCAATGGGGGGTCGCGATGACCTGGGGCAGGCCGAGCAAACAGTTGTCACTCCCTGGCGGTTCCTGCGAATAGACATCCAGGGCGGCGCCCGCAATCTGCCCTGAACTTATAGCCTCAGCCAGAGCAGGTTCATCGATGAGTTCTCCACGTGCTGTATTAATGAGGAAAGCACGTCGTTTCATACGGGAGAGAAACTCGGCATTCACCATTCGGCGTGTTGTGCCGTCAACCGGGACATGCAACGATAGAAAGTCAGCATTAGCCAACACTTCTTCGGTGGGTACCAGTTCGACGCCCAGAGCACGTGCGATATCGAGATCCGGGCGCGAATCGCAAGCAATAATCCGGCAGTTCCAACCCGCGAGGCGCCTAGCCACCTCCTTACCGATAGCCCCGAAGCCCAACAAGCCGATCGTCTTTCCTTGCAATGTCAAACCACGGTTCCGCGGCCATTTCCCGCTTCTCAGTTCGAACATACTTTGGGGAATCGAACGGGCCAAAGAAATCATGAGTCCAACCGCTAACTCTGCCACCGAGACAGAATTGGCGTCGGGAGTGTTCGCAACTACGATGGATCGCTCCCACGCAGCAGCCAGATCGACGTTATCAAGGCCAACGCCGTAGCGCGCTATGACCTTGAGCCGGTCCGCGCCCTCCAGCGCGGTACGGTCGATTGTATCCAGCCCGGCAATGTAACCATCAACACCCTGCAATTTGAGATTCAACTCGGAGGAGGAAAGTGGCCGGCCGAGGTCGTTGTAGACAACTTCTCCTACCGTCGACTCGAGCTCAGTGCGCAGGTAAGGATCGCAAATGCCATAGGTCGTAGGAGTAACCAATACCCTGCATGATTTCAAGTCGCGCATTGTACTCATCTTTCCTGGGCCGCCCCGATCCAGAGAGGATTGTCTACAATCTCGTATCCTCTGGCACGGGCCAGAACCAGCTTTCGGAAACCACGCTGTTCGATGGTGGAGTAGTCATGTCCGGCATGGCCGGGGTAGACGAAGAATGTAACCAAATCTTCGGTATCGCTGGTGTTAATGGACCTATGCGCCCAGCACGGAGATGCGTAAACGACGCGCCCGGGAGTCAGGGTCTCTGCCGCCGAATCACCCTCCTCGTTTTCCATCAACAGGATGCCTTGTCCACGGAGACAGTAATAAATCTCAGCGGTAGCCCGGACGGAGTGAAAGTGACCTTTCGTCATGTAGAATTCGTCGCCGATGCGACCAGCATGCACGATTGAGATGCCATGCAGCAATTCGCCGGCGACCTCGGGACGCCGCTTCTCATAGACCTCGTAGATCAACGGATCGGAAACCAGGAGGCGCGTATAAGCCTCCTGGTCGGAGAATTGGCCTCGCATCGCGGAAAGGCGTCGCTCTAGATGGCCGTCAAAAGTCACTGGCGGAGCACAAGGTCCCGTGAGATAGAAGCCGAATGGGCGCGTCATCGAAGCGAGTGTGCGATCGCTGGTTGGTGTAAGATTCGGCTCCATATCATCACCTTTCGTCAGCCAGCCTGGAATTCGGTTCCAAAATGACTTTGAGCCCATGCTGGCCCTGCGCAGCTTCAATGGCAGACTTCGCTTCAAGGAGCGGAAACCGCTCGCTGATCAGTGGGCGTAGATCAACCCGACCCGAAGCGACGAGTTCGGCCGCTTTTCGGCAGTCGTTTGTGCTGCAGCCCGTAGAGCCGGTAACTATCAGTTCCTTGTAATGAACAAGATTTGCATCGAGGGAAATGAACGGCCGCTCCTTGGGGAGTCCTGCGAAGAAATTGATACGGCCTCCCACGGCGGCCAAGGAAACCGCCGCCTCGAACGCAGCGGGAGAAGCTGCAGCCACGATGATGACGTCGGGTCCGGCTCCGCCGGTCTCGTCCATGACCAGTTCTGTAAGGTTCTCCTGAGTTATATCAATTACACGATCTGCGCCGAACTCGCTTGCCCTTGCCAAGCGGTGTTGCGAGAGGTCACAGACGATGATGCGGCGGGCACCCCGGAGCCGCGCAAGCAGAAGATGCATGATCCCAATGGGTCCGGCACCCTCAATCAGCACGTTGTCGTCCGCGCCAACGCCCACTCTTTCCTGTCCATGCATTACACATGAAAAGGGCTCCGCTAACGCCATGCTCGCGGCGTCTGCAGCCCGATCGACGAGGATCACATTGCCTTGCTCGATAGCCGGCGCAGTCACCCTCATGTACTGTGCAAAACCACCATCAAACGTAATGCCAAATGCATCGTAATCCGGGCAGAGATTGTTGAGGCCAGCCCGACATTGCCGGCAGTGACCGCAACCGACATTCGGCGCGATGAAAGCTTTGTCTCCGACGCGATAGCCCTCAACATTGGGACCCACTTCTTCGATCGTTCCGACAATCTCATGCCCCGGAACGCGTACCGTTCCGGGGCCAAATTTCCGATGGCTTCCCTGGATAATCCGCAAGTCGGTCGCGCAAATGCTGGCGCACTCGACGCGCAACAGCAACTCGTCGGCTGTGATCGACGGGATCTCCCGTTGTTCGACTCTCAGGTCGAGTGGACCGTAATAGACCGCCGCAAGCATTGTCATCGCGTCGTCACCGGCTCGGGATGCAAGATTTCCTGAAGAGTGACTGGCCTCTCCTCGAGAAAGGACTGAGTCGCAGCGAGTACGCAAGCTACCGCCCATCTGCCATCAGTTCCACCCACCACGGGATCACGGCCTTTCTGGACGCAATCAAGAAAGTGACGCATCTCCTGCACGTAGCCCTCGGCGAAACGTTCAGACCAAGTCCGATAGATGGGAGTCAGCATGCCCTGGTCACGGTTAGTGCAGACAACTACAGCCTGCCCGCGCAAGTCGCCAATTTGCAGAATGCCCTTCTCACCGATGATTTCCACGCGTGCGTCATAGCCGTATTCACAGGGGCAAACTCCGGAGACGACTCCCAGAGCGCCGGACTCAAAGCGCATACTTGCCACTGCGTTATCGTAAAAATCCGGTGTATCTACTTGCCTGGCCGCTCCTTTGAAGTTCGCAACCTCGGTGTATACGCGCTGCGGATCGGATGCGGCAAACCAGCGGACGGTATCCCAATCATGACTATTTACTTCGGCCAACATGCCATTGGAGGTTCGCAGATCGCGCGCCCATGCCGGTGGCAGCCCAGGCCCGTGTGTCAGCGATTTAATCAGCATGGGACTGCCGATTTCTCCGCCTTCGACACGTATCCAGGCTGCCGAAAACTCGGGATCGAAGCGCCGCATAAACCCGATCTGCAGAATCACACCTGCGCGCCGAGCAGCGGCGATCATCTCGTCACACTCTGCGAGGCTCATCGCCATCGGCTTTTCACACAAGACGTGCTTGCCATGGTCGGCAGCTAGCACAGCAAGGCTTTTATGGGTGAAGGTTGGAGTCGTGATTACAACAGCATCGAAAGAGGCCTCTTCGAGCGCCTGTTCGAGCGAGACATAACAGGCCTCAATTCCGTACTTCTCCCCTGTGGCACGGAGCGTGTCTGGGACCTGATCAACCAATGCCACAAGTTGCCCCGCTGTTACGTGGTTGACAAGTGAATTTGCATGTACCTGCCCTGCACGTCCTGCGCCGATCAGGCAAACTTTAATGACTTCTGGCATATTCTTGAAATTCCTTCTCCAATTTCCGCCGGCAGATCGTATAGATTTTGTCGGCGGCAAGCGCTGTACGAGAATTGGCTCGAGGGGTCTTGAATTCCCTCAATCCGGGGCTAGCGGGAATTGCACCTGCCAGGCTCCCGACGACTTTGCATATTATGTCTGTGTATTGACACGCCCCCTCGGCAGCGTCTCTGGCTGGGAGTTGAGAGCCACCTTGCAACTCAATCTCTTTTGCAATACTGAAAGGAGGAATCGTGGATTTGTCCTTTCTCTCCTTTTCGAGCACATGCTGTCATTATAGGATGACAACATAATATATCATCCTTTTTGTTGTCAACACCGACGTTGCTCATGTACGAGGATTCCGCCGCATCGAATTGCGGAGCACGACGAGAGAGGTCTCTCGGGCCATTCTTGGAATTCCTTACTGCAGTACGCCGCCGGCCTTCAATCAGCGATTACGGTAGTCCCATTGAGTCGAAGTTCCGTCTCGCCTACTGCGAAGGTCCCAGTGAGTCGTTACCGCAAGCTACATGCACATGGTCAGGTCGACGGAGATAAGAATTGGAACCACCGTCTTTTTCATGATCGTTCGCCACACAATTTTGAAAAATACCCAAAACCGCGTTGGTGCGATCACTTTATTCCCTGACCTTCGACGATGGTAATGTAGCGGTCGACCGGCAAGTTCGTGAAAACCTCGACCTTACCGCTCGGCAGGGGCCAGCGAATTTCCAAACGATCGATTCTGGTTCGCGAACCAAGGCCTAGAACCTCCCTGGGATCGTGGGAGGCAAGATAGCTTCCTGCCCCTGTCTTCAGGCGAGTTCGCTTTAGATCTCCCGCCTGCCAAGCGATGCGGGTGCCGATTGCATCGGGATTCGAATGCTTCCCGATGAGCCGTATTCCGAGCCAATGATTGCCTCCAACGGCGCTGTTCTTTAGTAATACCGGAGCGCCATTATTTACGGCGATCAAAACGTCGATGGCGCCATCGTTGTTGAAATCGCCGACCGCCATGCCACGGGCCGCGAATCGCTTCTCAAAAACCGAGCCGGCTTTGCTACTTACATTTTCGAATCCCTTCCCATTATTGTGAAACAAGAGGGGAGGTTCGCTGTACAGCACCCCCCCGGTATGTTCTTCGATGCGATCATCAGGATGGCCATCTGCGAGGAACAGATCGGTGTTTCCGTCATTGTCGTAATCAAAGAACTTCACACCCCAGCCGCTCATGACCCTGGTCGCCATGCCTATTCCGAACGCGCCGGCCATGTCGTCGAAGGTATCGTCGTGATTGTTGTGGTAAAGCGAGTACATCTCCTGGTCCACATTTGTAACGAAAAGATCCTGCCACCCATCCTGGTCATAGTCGGTGGAATCCACCCCCATACCGGAGCGAACTCGACCATCCTGACTGTAGGCCACACCCGCGTCCACGCCAGTCTCCTCGAATTTCCCATGGCCCTTGTTTAGAAATAAGAAATTGGCGACCGTATCGTTGGCTACGAATAGATCCATCCATCCATCATTATTGATATCGGTGGCCACTACGCCCCAGGCCTTCCCCAGCATTTTGCCTATGCCGGAGGATACGGTTACATCCGTGAAAGTTCCGTCTCCATTGTTATGGAAGAGCCAACTGCGGGTCGGCGGATAGATAGATGGCACGCAATATTCGTTCTCCCCGGTTCGCTCATTTCCACAGAACTTGTTCATTGACTTGTTGAATTCCACAAAACGACAAACGAAAAGGTCGAGGCGGCCGTCGTTGTCATAGTCGAACCAGACTGCGCTTGAACTCCAACCGGGAGCGGCCACACCTGCCTTCTCGGTAACATCGGTGAAGGTTCCATCGCCGTTATTGTGGTACAAAATACTCCGTCCGTACTGTGTCACATAGAGATCTGGAAATCCATCGCTGTCGTAATCCCCGACGGCGGCGCCCATTCCATAGCCGCCACCCGCCACGCCCGCTTTCTCAGTGACATCCGTGAAGGTTCCGTCGCGATTGTTGTGATAGAGCGCATTCCGCAGAGGCGGGGTGGGATCGTAAAAATCGCAGCGTCCGCTATTGACCAGATAAATATCCATCCAGCCGTCGTTGTCATAATCAAAAAAAGCGCAACCTGCCCCTGTGGTCTCCGGCAGATAATCCTCCCGCGATCGGCCGCTGGTATGCCGCCAGGTGATGCCTGTGACAGAGGTCGGTGACTCCTCGAACAGTGCCGTCGAATTTGCGGGTTGCATTGGCTGATTTGCGCCAGGGGCCATCGCCTGCAATTTGCCTGGAAGCAGATGCTGTCCTACACCAACTGTAAAAACCCTGCCAAGCATTTCAAGAATTCGGCGTCGCGTGATCTTTGTTGTTTGTGCTACCAAAGGGATTGCTCCAAATTGGGTGAACTGTCCGCGGCGGATCACTGCGGAGGTCTAATATTTCCGTTACCAGTGTCTCCGCTCGGTTCTGGGCTTGCCGTTTGCTGTTCCTGTTTCTTCTTCAGTTGTTCAAACATGGCGCGTGCATGCGCCGCTTCCTCCTTCCGTCCTACATGGGAATAGGCAACGCCTAAGGAAAAGTAAAGTTGTGGGATCTGGTAAGGGAAGGTGCGGCGGGCAGTCTCCAACTCTGGAATCGCCTTCTGATATTCGCCGGTATCGACTAGCAACAGCCCAAGCACGTAATGGCCAAATGGGTATTGGGGGTTCAGTCTGACAGCTTCTTCGGCGTAAGGCAGGCCACCTGAGGAATCGATCCGGTACTTGGCAGAGGCGACCTGCAACCACGCAACGGCATCCCCAGGATTGTTGCTGATCTCCTGCTCGAATTCCTTCGCTGCAGCGTCGGGCTCGTTTGCCTTGTCCACAAGGAATCTGCCATAGGCATAGTGGATATGCGGGAAATCGGGGTATTGGTGAATGAGGGCGATGTAGGCTTGTCGAGCTTGCGCCCTTTTATCTTGGGCTGCGAGACACGCTGCTTGTCCTACACCAAGAATGACGTCTGCGGAGGGTTCTCGCACAGGAGGAGTTCTGTCACTCATCTCGAGAAACACCATCCCAAGTCTTATCAGCACTTCTTTCGTCTCTACGTGATCGGCACACAATCCTTCGAAGCTCTCTCTGGCGCCTTCAAATCGTCCTAATCGCTGCAAAAGGATTCCCTGGTGATAACGCATTACATCGCGCAGTTGGTTGTCCGAAGGGACTCCGAGGGCCCCGCCCCGCTCGATGTTATGGAGTGCTTGTTCGTCGCGGCCCAGTTCGAATTGACAGAGACCGAGCATGGCGTAGGCGGTTCCGTTTGTAGGTGTTAGGGATATGAGTTTCCGAAATGCGCGAGCGCAGTTAGCGAAGTCGCTCTTGACATACTGGACCATCCCAAGCGACCACCATCCCTCCTTCCATGCCGGGCGTAGTGCCAACGCCCTTTGATACAACGGGGCAGCCTTACTCAGATCCTCTGCGTCACGAGCGGCGTCGGCCTCGCGGGAAAGAGCGGCGAAATCCTGCCGGGGTTTCTGTCCGTTCTGCGCGATGCTCAAGCTCGCGAGCAGCGCAAATGGAAGAAGGCACATGATCCACGCATGCTGCCAGCCGATCCACGTGGATTGGGATGCGGAACCAGGATTCGTCAAGCAATGCCCTTCGCGAGTTCGGAGTCTAAAGGCAGGAGTGCCCTTGCGGAGGCCCTCCGCGGCACTACGCCCTCGAACGGGGAAGACATTCAACTGCCGCCAAATAGAAGGTACAAAACCACACCCCCTCGCTTGGCTCAGCCAACTCGAGCGCCGGTTCAGCCTCATCGGGCTCCTGGCGATCGGCCGCGACTCCTTCAAAAGCGTACAAGATCGAATTGCAAAAATCGACCACTCCGCTTGATACCCGGACCGCAGCGACAAATCCTTAAGCTGGTCAGTAACTGTCGAGCCCATCTCGCGAAACCGAACTCTGGCCAATGTTCCTTTTGTTCGCAACGGATGCGACTCCTCACAGGATGAACCTACCTTGTTAACGAGTGACGCCAGACGATCAACTAGAGCCATTTTGTCGTCAACAAGCTGATTTTGCACAACTTCTTGCCGCCCATTGGGCTTGCTCAAAACAAGAACAAACTCGGTGCATCCGCACCAAAAGACACAATCGCCGCCATGTGCCTTCTCCTCCTACAGCAGATTAAACCGCTTCGAGACCTCTAACCCAACGCGCTCGATCCCATTCCGTTCAAATGTGCACCCAACCGCCCGCCCGCATGGTTCCGGGATCGAAACCGCCTGAAACCTCGTGGAAATCAAAAAACGTTCACGTAAAAACCTTCATTTTTCTCTTGACAGTCGATAAACGATCTGCTTATGCTTCTACCCTGTTGTCATCCTATAATGACAGTATGACCCAGAAAAGCAAACGGTGCGTACCAATGTGCAAGGGCAATCACAGAGAAATCGCCGTAGACCAGGGGCTCAGGTCGAACGAAGGCCCACTGCCCCATCCGTTTGCGAGAGGTGTCATGCACTGCCGTTGTTTTTTCGAGCAACTGCTCGGAGTCGTATGCGCAGAGTTTTTTTGCGATGAATACGTGTACGAACACGCTATGGAAGGCGCCGGAAATTGACCCGTATTCATGGCATCGGTGAATCTTCAAGTTGAACAGCCGCGCATTCGGGGGCTGCGTCTCGCCAGCTGTTGAGACGCACAACAAATCTCACAACAAACCTTTGGAGGCACCATGGTATCGACAAAGAAGAGGATGGCCGCTTTTATCGAGAGTGGCTTGAGTTCATGTTTTCTCCACCTTTGCGTGTTAGTTCTCGCGATTGGCTCGGTGCTGTTGCCAGGTACGCGTGTGTTTGCCCAGGCGGATCAGGGCGCTATCACCGGCACCGTACTTGATCCACAAGGGAATGTCGTTATAAACGCCCAAGTGACAATTACGGCGGTGGACACAGGTTTCACGACATCGATAAAGACCAACGGCAGCGGATTCTATGAGGTTTCTCCGCTCAAGATTGGCCATTATTCCGTTAAGTGTACCGCGCCCGGTTTCAAGACAGAAACCCGGTCGGGGTTGATGCTTAACGTCAACGATCGCCTGGGTGTGGATTTCCGCCTCACGGTCGGTCAAGCAACCGAACAGATTACAGTCTCGGCCAGCGACATACCCCTTCTGCAGACCGAAGACTCATCCACGGGACTGGTTGCGTCTCAAAGTGTCATCAATGACACTCCTCTCAACCAGCGCAACTACGTTTTCATCGCGCAACTTGCCGCGGGCGTGGCTCAAACTCCGCCCTCGTACGGACGCAGTCAGGTCAATGGAGATTTCGACGCGAACGGCGTGGGACCCTATCAGAACGATTTTATTCTCGACGGGGTTGATAACAATACAAGCGCGATCGATTTCCTGAATAACGCGTCGTACGTGATTAAGCCTCCACCGGACGCGCTCGCCGAATTCAAGGTGCAAACGAGCGACTATAGCGCCGAGTTGGGTCACGGTGGCGGCGCTGTGGTCAACGCGTCCATCAAGAGTGGAACCAATGCATTTCATGGCGATGCATGGGAATACGTTCGGAATGACGATCTGGATGCGAACAATGCTTTCGCTACGAGCAAGGCGGAGTACCGCCAAAATCAATTCGGCGCGACAGTCGGCGGGCCGTTCATCAAAAATCACCTGTTCTTCTTTGGGGACTTCGAGGAGAATCGCATCATCATCGGAAACACGCTGACTGGCACCGTACCGACATCGCTGATGCGCACGGGCAACTTTAGTGAACTGCTCAACACATCTCTTACCGGTCAATCCAGCCCCATCAAGCTTTACAATCCTGGATCGGCCGGCACTGTGCCCTTGAATTGCGGCGGCTCATCACCGAATGTATTTTGCGCGAACCAAATGAGCAATGTCGCGCTGCACCTGCTCAGCCTGTTTCCGACTCCGAGTGGCCCGCAGAAGGCCGATACGTATAACAATTACGTCGCCAACGTCAATCAAGAAAGTGACACCGCCCAGTGGGACGGACGAGTGGACTGGAATGTGAGCGCTCGCGACCAGGCATTTGCGCGGTTCAGCTACAGCAATAACCCCACTAATTCCAAAGACCCTTACGGGCCGATTCTCGACGGCGGCGGTTACGGCACTGACGGCGCCAGCCGCTTGAAAGCGGAAAACCTTGCCCTGAGTGAAACCCACGTGTTTTCACCCACACTTTCGAACGAGCTCCGCTTCAGCTTCATGTATGGGAATTTCAATTACGGCATTGAGAACTCGAATGTCGACATTGCGTCCACCCTGGGGCTGGGCGGCGTTCCGTATTCGCCAGGCCAGGGCGGCATGCCCTGGTTTACCATCGGCGGCATATCGCCAGACATGGGAGCAGGATGCTGCGCCCCCGTCTATGAGCGCGAGAATAACGGCGAACTCCGAGACAATCTGACGAAGATTAGCGGAAGGCACGCGTTGAAAATGGGCTTCCAATTCGAGAAGGTGCGTTCCGAGTACTTCGCAAACGCTTTCCCGAGAGGCTGGTACCAATACAATGGACTGTTTACCAGCCAACCGGGTACCAACTTTACCGGGTATGGCGTAGCCGACTTTCTGGCCGATGAGCAAGATGAGAATAGATTGAGCACCGCCGCGGATACGGAGCAGTTCCGCTGGTATACCTCCGGCTACTTCCAGGATGACTGGAAATTCAATCCGAAGCTCACGGTCAATCTGGGCCTCCGCTATGACCACTTCATGCCATTTGAGGAGAAACACAACAGGGAGGCGAATTTCATCGCAACCAACTCTTCCCTTGCTTCAGGCCTAACATTTGGTTCGGGCGGCTGGGGCGGCGGAACGTCCTCCAGTTCCGCGGTATATGCTGTGCCGCAGGGATCTCCGGCAAACCTCTCGAATACAACATTCCTGAGCGATGCAGCCCAAGACAACGTAGCCCTTAACTTCGGCGGAAGCCGTACGCTTTCGACTTATCAGGAACTGGCTTTCGCGCCTCGCGTCGGCTTTGCATACGAGGTTTTGCCCAAGACCGTGGTGCGCGGCGCTTATGGAATCTTCTTCGGCGGACTGGAAAACGCATTCGGTACCAACCTTGGCCAGAACTATCCCTGGGTTAACCAACCGTATTACTACGCCCAGTCCTATACCTCAGCCACGACCCCCTGCTCTCCGGGAAATCCTAATCTGAGTAGTTTTCATCCTTGCTACTCCAACGGAATCACCTTGGAGAATGGCTTCTCGGCACAAATCGCCAACGGTCTTCAGAACCTTCCGGTACAAACGCTCGGACTATCCGCGTATCCCGCTGCGATCAGGACACCATACACCCAGAGCTACAATCTATCGGTCCAGCAGGCATTTCGTTCCGACTTGACGGCTTCGGTCGGGTACGTCGGTACCCAATCGCGCCACCTGCAGGAAACCAACTGGAACATCAATTCGCCTTGGGCGATGTCGGCAGTGGGAACGAATAACACACCATTCGAGCCTTTCCCCCATTTCGGCGGGGTAACGCAGGTCGCATATATCGGCAGCGGCGGCTACAATTCTCTGCAAGCCACGCTGGAAAAGCGCTACTCGCAGGGGCTGTACTTAACCGCGACGTACACGTATTCTCACTCGATCGACGATGTTCTCGGCGCTTTGTACGCGCAAAATGCGAACCTGATTCCGATCGGGTTAGAACGAGGAAACTCGGACTTCGACCAGAGGCAACGGCTTAGCATCAATGGGAATTATCAACTTCCCGTCGGAGTAGGCCGCCAGTTCTTAAACCAAAAGGGAATTGCCGATGAGATTGTCGGAGGATGGTCGCTCGGAGTCACGTTTGCAGCCCAGACTGGTCAGCCGGTCAATGTTACGCCAGATAACAACTGGTACTCTACGAGTGTCTACGGCAGAGCTGTTTTGACCGGAAATCCATTCAAAGGTGGAAACCAGACGACTAATTCGGGGAACACTTCTTGCCCCGCCACGGTAAAAAATAAAGCGAACTGGTATAACCCGTGCGCATTCTCCAATCCACCATTGGACCCCAGCACTATTGCGCCAGGAACACTGCTCACGACAACTGCCGAAGTGCTACCCTACACTGGCCACGGAAGGAACCAGGTTTCAGGCCCAGGGTACAACAACCTCAACACATCACTCTTCAAGCGATTCCCGACCTTTGAAGGGCAATATGTAGAGTTTCGCGCGGACATTTTCGACACCTTTAACACGGTCGCCCTAGGCCAGCCGGGAGGCGGCATCACCCCTGGCGGCGCCCAGATTACCGGCGCCCGCACCCTGGGAGCCAACAATCCGACAAGGAGATTCGTCCAACTCGCGCTCAAATACAATTTCTAGAGCGATTGGCTGAACTGAATTTAGTCTGGGTAATTAAGCAATGATTGCGTAGCTTGCAAGCAGATGGGCGAGAAGCTTGCAAGCTACGCATTTCATTTGGATCGGAGAATCAAGTTTTGCGCATTCAAGCGGCTCATCTTGTCGCCATTATGAGCTTGGCTGTCTGGGGCATCTCTTCCCAGGCCCAGGCACCCCTTCCTGATAGTCCCGCGATCGAGCAGCGCGTAGACTCCATGCTTTCAAAGCTGACGTTGCAACAGAAAATTGATCTGATCGGAGGGTATAACGACGCATTCATTCGGCCTGAGCCCTCTGTCGGGTTCCGGGAGTTGAAGATGTCGGATGGCCCCGAGGGAGTCAGAACCTGGGGGCCTGCGACTGCCTACGCAGGAGGGATTGCACTTGCTGCGACTTGGGATCCGGATTTAGCCGGCCGAATGGGTATATGCCTGGGACAGGACGCGCGCGCAAGAGGGGTGCATATCTTGTTGGCCCCCGGCGTGAATATTACTCGCGCACCAATGGACAGCCGGAACATGGAATACTTCGGCGAGGATCCCTTTCTCGCCTCGCGCATTGCTGTCGGATACATTGAAGGAGTGCAGAGCCAGGGAGTGATTGCCACAGTCAAGCATTTTGCAGCGAATAATCAGGAGTACGACCGATATGACGTCAGCTCGGACCTCGATGAGCGCACGCTCCGTGAAATCTATTTGCCTGCTTTTGAAGCCGCTGTGAAGGAGGCTCATGTCGGCGCAGTGATGGACTCCTTGAACCTTTTGAATGGGGAGCACGCGACACAGAATGCGCACTTGAATTTGGATATTCTGAAAAAAGACTGGGGCTTCGATGGAATCTTAATGTCAGACTGGGGCGCGACATACGATGGGGTCGCGGCCGCAAACGCCGGACTCGATTTGGAAATGAACTCCGGCAAATACATGAATGAGGCGAATCTCTTGCCGGCGATCCGTACTGGCAAGGTTTCCGAGTCGGCGATTGACGACAAGGTTCGCCGGATCTTCCGCACCGCCATTCGTTTCGGATTCCTGGATCGCGATCAAACCAACATCGACATACCGCGCGATAACCCGCAGGGGCGTCAAGTCGCTCTCGAAGAAGCGCGTGAAAGCATTGTATTGCTGAAGAATGAGCATTCGCTGCTGCCATTGGATGTGAACAAGATTCATACTCTTGCGGTGATCGGACCGGATGCCTGGCCTGCTGTGCCCGGGGGCGGAGGGAGTTCGAACGTTACGCCGTACGCTGCAGTGAGCCTCTTGAACGGGCTTGAGACATATCTGGGCGAAAGAGTGAAAGTTCTCTATGCGAGGGGCTTGCCAACGGCGGAGGAGATGTTTCGGGAGACCAAGTTTGGCACTTCGAACGAGAAGGCGGCACAAAACGATTATTGGAGCGGGCCAGAAACTGTGAAGGCGGAGGCGTTCAAGAATGCAGATTTCTGCGGTGCGTCTGTGATATTGACCACCAGGCGAATCGACGGCGGCTCCGAGGACCGGTTGGCATCGCTCGCAGGGATCAAGAGCATTCGCTACACAGCCGTTTACACTTCCGAGAAAACCGGCGAACACCTGTTTCTGGCCGAAGCCCAGGGACAGGATGCCTACACTTTATTGGTCGATGGCAGGCAGGTGCTTAGGTGGGTCCCGCAACGGGAACAGCAATCACCACAATCTGTAATAGTGGCGCTAACAGCCGGCAAGCCAGCTCATATCCAGCTCGATTACGTGCCCGCCGCTGAGAACAATCGCATTAAGCTAGGAGTCCGTGCAATGGACGACCTTATTTCTCCCGCTGCCAGACGGATCGCATCTGCTGTAGATGCAGTGATCGTTTCCGTCGGCTTCGATCCCACGACGGAGCAGGAAGGCATGGACCGCAGTTTTGGTTTGCCTTGGGGGCAGGACAAACTGATCAACGCCATTAAGCAGGCGAACAGCAAAACCACTGTCACCCTTACGGGGGGAGGGAATGTCGACATGCGGCCTTGGCTGGCTGATGTGCCCGCCCTGCTTCACAGCTGGTATCCAGGCGAAGAAGGAGGAACAGCCTTAGCTGAAATCCTCTTCGGGGAACGTTCACCGGAAGGGCATTTACCCGTAAGCTTCGAACGTTCGTGGGAGGAGAACCCGGCACATGAGCACTATTATGCGGCTCCCGCAGGTGCGGGACAGATAAGGCACGTGAAGTATGGGGAAGGGGTGTTTGTCGGCTATCGCTACTACACCACAGTTGGCAAGATGCCACTTTTCCCATTTGGCTATGGCCTTTCATACACAACTTTCTCCTTCGATAATCTAAGCGTCTCCCCTGCGCAAACCACGAACCGTCAAGAGATCACAGTTTCCTTCGATGTGACCAACACTGGACGATACGCTGGCGCGGATGTGGCTCAGGTGTATGTTGGAGATCCTTCCGCGAAAGTCAAGCGCCCGACAAAGGAACTGAAGGGATTCCAGAAAGTTCGTCTGGCGCCTGGCGAAAAGCAGCATGTTGCGATTATGCTCGACTCTCGCGCTTTTGCCTATTGGAGTAATGCAAGAAACGGCTGGCAAGTCGATGCGGGGAGATTCGATATTTTTGTTGGCGACTCCTCTGAGAACACGCCATTGACCGCAGAAGTGACGATGATCGGCTCAGCGATTTAGTTGAGCGGGGCCTTTGTTGTAAATGGCAAATAGCTCGGCATACGGCCATACCGTGGGGTGCTTCGGGTTTCGCCCCGAGGGAAACGCAGGGTCATCTAAGAGAAACAAACTCTTTGACAGTAGCGATTCATTTGGAGAGATATGAACAGGGATGAGTTGTCCAGAAGGTCGTTCTTGAAGCGGATCGGCGCGGTGAGCGGCGGGGTGGCATGCTCGGCACATGCTGCAGATGCATTGGCCGAAAGCAGCTCGATCGCGCAGACCGCGAACGCGCAACCGTCAGCTATGCCGCGGGCGCAAGAGGCAACGCGGGCGCAAAGGATGGCTTGGTGGCACACGGCGAAATTCGGCATGTTCATTCACTGGGGCTTGTACAGTCTACTGGGCCAGCACGAGTGGGCCATGGAAGTTGAAGGGCTTCCAATTCCTCAGTACGAGCTGATGGCGAAACATTTTCAGCCTAAGGCGAACGCTGCGCGAGAGTGGGCAAGACTGGCCAAACGCGCTGGCCAGAGATACATGGTGATGACGACCAAGCACCATGAAGGCTTCTGTATGTTCGACACGAAGCTCACGGATTATTGTGCACCCAGGCAGGGCCCAGGGCGCGATCTGGTCCGGGAGTATGTGGAAGCCGCTCGAGCCGAAGGATTGCGTGTTGGCTTTTACTACTCATTGATGGATTGGCACCATCCCGACGGGGCGCGCTGCGCAACAGATGAGGCGGCGCGGAAGCGATTTATCGTATACACCCATGGACTGATCCGCGAGCTGATGACGAACTACGGAAAAGTGGATGTGCTCTGGTATGACGTTGACTGGCCACTGACTCCTGAGCAATGGGAGTCAGAGCGGATGAATCAGATGGTATTTGAGCTCCAGCCGGAGATCGTCGTGAATAATCGTAATGGGCTGGAAGGAGATTTCTCCACACCGGAGCAGCATATTGAAGCAGCGCAGGTGGGACGCGCCTGGGAAACCTGCATGACTCTGAACGATAGCTGGGGCTATAATCGCGGCGACGACGCGTGGAAGACGCCGAAGACGATCGTAAGCAACCTTGCGACCTGCGCGGTGGGCGGCGGCAATTATCTTCTCAATATCGGCCCCAAGCCGGACGGATCCGTGCCTGAGGAATCCGCGCAGACGCTGGAAGCCGTTGGCGCCTGGCTCGCGACAAACGGCAAAGCAATCTACGACACCGAGCGAGGATCTTTTAGCTGGAATACAAACGCAGATTACACTCGCCGCGGGACAACTCTCTATATTCATCAACATTATTGGCCGGCGAGCACCCCGGCTGCAGAATGGGTACCATTCTTTCAACCCCCAGCAGTGATCGCGATCGGGGGCCTCAAAACAAAGGTTAGGTCGGCCCGACTGCTTAAAACGGGAACCTCTGTAAGGTTTGTCCAGGACGAATTCTCACTGCGGCTGACTGAGCTGCCACTGCAGGCACCGGACCAGCCCGCCACCGTAATCGAAGTAGAATGCGAAGCGGAGCCGGTGATTGACCACGAAGCAACGCGCCCGCTGTGGCCACGGCACAAGGTAGGCATCAGCTAAGCGGGCGCCCGGCAATCCCGAAAGGAACCGGGAACCCGCCGATCACCGGTCAGGACCAACGAAATGAGGTGATGTGCGATGGATGCCACTCGGCGAAAGTTCATGAAAGCAGCCGCGATTCTTTTGGTGGATCGATGGAGCGGATCGCACCGGTACGCTTTTGGCAGTGCTTTCGGGTCGTCCGCACTAAAGAGCCACCCAAAAGTCATCGTGGTGACTTGCGGCGGAGTGCGGCACGCCGACACATTTCTGGAGACCGGCCTTGGAAACATCCCTCATCTTAACCGCGAATTGCTACCGCAAAGCGTTTTCTTCCCTTTTATGCGCAACGAGGGAGTGACTTCGCATTACAACACGATTTCAAGCATTCTTACCGGGAACTGGCAACGAGAGGACGACTGGGGAAAGACGCCACCGGCCAGTCCGACCATTTTCGAGTACGTGCGCAGACGCCTACAGATGCCTCCGGAGGACGCGTGGTTTATCTCCAGCAACAAAGCCCTGAGCAGCCAGATCGGGGCCAGTTCGGTTCGCGGATATGGCCCCCACTATGGTGCCAACGTGATCTTTCCCAAGCAGCTTCTCATCAACGCGGTCGTCAACGCGGCATCGGCAGGACGCGTGGCGAATACGGCCGATCGGGGAGCAATGCAGCAGGAAATCGCAACAATATTGGAAGCAAACAACTGTGAGGGTATTGGCTGGTCCGTTTCCGACGAGAGTTCGTCCCTAGATTCCAGCACTCACGCGTCGGTGTTGCGAGCAATCGAGGATCTGGTTCGCACGAATGCGCCCGTGACTGGGGACGAATTTACCTTTCTTGTCTGCGTGGAGGTGATGCGGCGCTTTGCGCCTTCCTTGATTGTGGTCACCTTCTCGGATGTTGAGGTGGCACATTCTGGATCCTATTCTTTGCACCTCTCCGGCATCCGCACGATTGACCGCCTAGTGGGTGAACTTTGGAACGAAGTGCAGACAAACGCATCCTATAAAGGAAAGACGACGGTTTTTGTTCTCCCCGAGTTCGGGCGCGATCTCGATGGCTCAAATACGAACGGCTTCTTCAACCACAGACAAAATCACGATTCTACGCGTCTTACATGGATGATGTGTCTGGGTGAGGCAGCGAAGCGGTCAGGAATGATTGAACGCCCCGTCCAGCATATAGATCTGTGCCCTACCATCTTGAACCTCTTCGGAGTTTTGACTCCGGAAGTCTCTGGAAAACTTTTGACCGAGGTGCGGGTGTGAATTGGAGGGACCATGAGCAAGCAGAACTCAAACGGGGTGGAAATAGCATCAGAGTTGGAGAGCTACCACAAGTCGGTTCAGCGGTTGCCTTTGACACTCCGCCCATCTCTCAATCAGCAACTGGCTCAATGGAGGATGCTTTTCCCCTTCGAGCAGAACCAGCTCATGGAGTTTTTCGGCGGACTCGACTCCTTCAGCCCCTCGGCCTTGGCTGCGCTGACGAGGAAACTACGGGCTCTCGAAGTGAAGATGGGCATCGATCGTTCGAATTTCTCAGAGACTGGCGATACGCTAGAAAACGCCTCGATACTGGCCCGTTCTCAATACTTTGAGGAGTGGCGCAGCGAAGTGCATCGAATATTCGAAGCGATTGACGCCGGAGCGCAGGCTTCTGCGAAGACAGAACCCAGTCGCAATCGGTTAATTCTGCTCTTTCTTCCGGAAACCCTGCCTGTCGATCCTCGTACAGCCTGGAAAGATTGGGACCCGCGAGGCCGCGAAATCGGAATTGCCGGTGACTCACGAGAGCTCCGCTACCTGGTGGCTGGAGGACAATCAGAGAAGCCTGGCATTTGCGACTTATTGGACCAGAAAGGAAGCCACGACAATGCGAATCTATGGTTCATCGATGCAGATGCTAGGCTGCGGGTTGCGCTTGCTCCTGACTCAGTTTCTGTCGCCTCCTGCCTGACTTACACGGTTCTTAAGCCGTTCCGCAACAGTTTTCTCGTCGAGTTGAATAGAATTCCAAAGGACATGACTGCCACGGATCAGACGATCTCGGCACTTAGGGAGAAGGACTGGACGCGCTGGTGGCCTTCGGAGCTTGCCGGGCAGGATCGTTTGCGGAACTTTGTGGTGAATCTCTTTCTTAGCGGAAACGGTGCTCTAATCTTCTCGAACGCATTTGTCGAATGGGCCGCGTCGGAAGTGCTTCGCCGCGCCCGACCTCAAGCCGTCGTCGCTTGCTTCGGCATGCGAAGCAAGCCCAAACCTTTCACCGGTATTGCATTGTTTGAAAACCAGGAAAGGATCAGCCCCCTCCCCGACGTTGACGATCCTGAGAATAGCGCGGTAGACGCCGCGATTCTAGCTCGCTATGTCTGGCTTGCCGCCTGTAGGTATCCTGAGTACAGTCGGACACTTTGTCTTTGCGTCTCTGAACACCTGAATACCGCATACATTGTTGCTCCTCCGGAAATGGATCTGGACACGAGCGGCGCACCAGTTGCGCCGGAGGATATATATCGACGGATTGCTTCGTGGGTCGCTTCCTGAACCGGAGCACGCTCCAGGAACCGTTCGCACGCTTGTACCTATTCTCTCGTGCCGCCTCACCTCGCGGGCGGAGGCGGCAAGTTTCCAATCTAGGAGGTGGTGTCCCCTTGGAAAGCGACCACGGCAGTGATTGGGGACAAATTACGGACGGGCCATTCGCTCCTTGACCCTCTGAATTGCTTTTGCTGCCGCGTTGTAGCTGATACCGAGCGATGTGGCGATCTGTTTCGGACTTCCGAAATCATGCTCGATTAGGTCGAGAATCTCTCGATCCCGCTTCCCCAATCGCGCCTTTATCTCAGAAAGGAGAATTCTGTGCTCCACTGCCAAGAATGGTGTGTGGACCAGTTTTCCAATTCGCTCCAGTTCGCCAATATCTTCGATGGCCACTTCATGGACAGAATGGGCACGGCGCCACTCCAGCGCCTTCCCGCGCAGTGCTGCAAAAGCATAGTTACGCGGAGACTTAATCTCCTCCAGGTGCCGCGTCATTCCAACTGCCACAGACTCCGCAATTCCAGCTAGCACCGTCTCGTCAAGGCATCTGAATTTGTAGAGGGCCCACCTGTATGCAGCCTCCACCCCCTCCCTCACCTCAAGGGAGACGGGTCGTCCATCCTCGGCCACGAGATGGAGAATTGTGCCTGCCATGACCTCATCGACCATGAGCTGAAAAAAGCAATATAGACTGTCAAATTCACATCGAATCGCACAGCTCCCATTATATGAAGATATGACCGTGTACGATCACTTTCGGTCATATTTTTAATCGAGGTGAAATAACGATGTGGAATCGACTCCGGATCCACTTGCTAGCCATTGTGGGAGCAATCGCATTGCTTCTGAGCGGTCAGGCCTGGTCGCAGGCCGTGACTTGGGGTACAGCAACGAACATCTCGGCAGGCACCGATGTTTCCACATCGGGAAGTCTTGTGTATGCATACGCTTGGGATAGCAGTGCGGGCTCGTCCACTGTGAACGGCGTCCCCTTCACGATCACCAACAGCACCTCAGGTAGCGGGGACGGTAACGTTACCTTCAACTGGTATGGAATCGAGACCTTTGCGCCGCATACCGGGAATCCATTCAGCAGCCTGAGCACGAGTTACCAGGCAATTTTGGGAGCCATCGTTGACGACTACAGCAGCAGTTCACCGGTGACACTTCACAACCTGACCAGTGGCCAGTCTTATACTGTGCAGGTCTGGGTCAACCAGTCCTATTACGGTTCGGGCTATACGGATACGCTCTCCACCACAGGAGGGAACTCGGTCACATTGCAATTCCAAACAGGAGGCGGCAGCACTGGTGGTGTTGGTCAATACGCAATCGGCACATTCACGGCCTCCGGTTCGACCGGGACGATTAATTTCGCCGCCGGTAGCTTCCTGGGACTGAGCGCCTTGCAGGTGCGGACCTCCGGTTCCGGTGGCAGTCCGCCGGCGATCACAAGCGCTTCGTCCGCTAGCGGCACTGTGGGCAGCTCTTTCAGCTACCAGATTACGGCGACCAATAGTCCCACGAGCTTCAATGCAACAAATCTTCCTTCCGGGCTGAGCGTGAATACCTCCACAGGCGTCATCACGGGCACGCCGACTGCGGCTGGGACTTCCACTGTAGGACTAAGCGCCACCAACGCGTATGGAACGGGAACGCTGAATCTGACCCTCACGATTGCTGCTGCCGGCAACCCGCCGGTGATCACAAGTGCTTCCTCGGCAAGCGGCACTGTGGGGGACAGCTTCAGCTACCAGATTACGGCGACCAATAGTCCTACGAGTTTCAACGCTACCAACCTTCCTTCAGGCCTTTCCGTCAACGCCTCCACTGGCGCTATCACCGGTACCCCAACGGCGTCTGGCACCTCTACGGTAGGATTGAGCGCCACGAACTCCTATGGAACGGGAACGTTGAATCTCACGCTTACGATCGGGAGCGGCGGGTCGCAAGGCGTGACTTGGGGCGCAGCGACGAACATTGCGGCAGACACCGATGTTTCCACATCTGGAAGCGTCGTTTATGCCTATGCCTGGGACAGTAACACGGGTGCCTTCACAGTGAACACCGTTCCCTTCACGGTCACTAACAGTACCTCGGGAAGCGGGGATGGAAATGTTACTTTCAGCGGCAGCTGGTATGGTTTCGAAACCTTTGCGCCGCATACGGGGAATCCCTTCAGCGCTTTAAGCACCAATTACCAGGGAATTCTGGGAGCCATCGTTGACGATTACAGCAGCAGTTCGCCGGTGACGCTCCATAATCTGTCCAGCGGCCAGTTTTATACTGTCCAGGTCTGGGTCAACCAGTCCTATTACGGTTCAGGTTATTCGGATACGCTCTCCAGCACAGGAGGGAACTCAGTCACATTGCAATTCCAAACAGGCGGCGGCAGCACAGGTGGCTTAGGTCAGTACGCGATTGGCACCTTCACGGCCTCAGGCCCGACCGAAACAATCAATTTTGTCTCAGGCAGCGGCTTCCTGGGACTCACCGCGTTACAAGTGCGCGTGGGCATCGGCGGCACGCCGATAATCACAAGTTCTTCCTCCGCCAACGGCACGGTGGGCGGCACCTTCAGCTATCAGATCACGGCGACAAACAGCCCGACGAGTTTCAACGCGACCAACCTTCCTTCGGGCCTGTCCGTTAATACCTCCACTGGCGGTATCACCGGCATCCCAACCGCGGCTGGCACTTCCACGGTCGGATTGAGCGCCACGAACTCCTACGGAACGGGAACGTTGAATCTAACACTCACAATCAGTCCGGAAGCGGCCAACTGCAACGGGGTTTCTGCCCCGGCGCCTGCAGCCGCCGCTGGGTACACAAACCTCGTGTTCTGCGATGACTTCACCTCAACGTCTACCATCGACGTAAACGGCACGGGCAATCCAGGCTACAACTGGTATACGAGGCTCCCATTTGGAGGCGCACAGACGCTGCCCTCGGCGTACAGTGTTGCCAATTCCGTTCTCACCATAACCAGCACCGGTGAGACGGGCAACTGGGGACTGACTACCAGAGACCCCTATTCAGGCAATGGCAGTTCATGGACGTTCGGGTATTTTGAAGCCAGCGTCAACTTCAACCCGAATCTGGGGCCAGACTCGGAAGGGTGGCCTTCCTTCTGGTCACTTGGGGCATATCACACCGAGTACAACAATTCGAACATATGGCCGGAGCTGGACTTCTTTGAAGCCTATACCGGAGGAGAACAAAGTTATTCGGGAGCCTTTGTCGGCACTTTGCATCAATGGCAAAACGCAGGGGCTATCAACTACCAGAACAGCAATAACTTCCAGAGTACAAGCGCGAACTGGAATAATTGGCATACGCTTGGGTGCCTGTGGGTTCCGGGTGAGGTTAGCTGGTACCTGGACGGCAATTTGTTGATGACGCAGCAGTACTCGGCCAATGAGCCCCCAAACCCGCTGGCCAATACTTCCGGCGGAATTACTCCCACTCCCGCTGGCGTCTTCGATATCCTCGATACGGCGCCTCTGGGCGAACAAGTCATTGTGGGAAGCAGTCCGGGATGGCCGATGAATATTGATTATGTCCGCGTCTGGCAACAATAGCCAACCTTTGTTTCGGTTGGTCCAGACCCACAACTGAACATCATCAACGAACCCCTCGGCTTTGAGCCGAGGGGTTCAAATTGTTCGCAGTTTTTATTCGAACCATGCCATGACTTCCGGAATAGCTCCTCCGCTCTTTCCACTCGGATGAGAATAAGGGAGGTGCGTCTGGCACGTGAGTCTGCAATCCTCCGCTGCTTCATTTGACAATGGCGACATCCAAGTGATAACGTCTCACCGTTAACGTAAACGCTAGCTGAAAAGCTCGATTTGCGAAACCGATCTTCTAGGATCGGGAAAGGGCGAATCAAATTGAACTCGATGCAGTTCTCACGTCGCCGAATGCTTCAGATGTTTGGAACGACTGCTGCCGCAAGTGCACTCCAGGGGGTCAGCTTCGGTACCGCGTCGGACGCTGCCGGGGAGAGAGAACCAGAACCTCAACCCACTTCCAAACAGTTCGTTCCCCTTGGCCTGGCTGATGTGACTGTGGGAGGGGAGATTGGCCGGCGCATAGATCTGACAGTCAAGAACAACCTTCTCGCCCTTGATGTCGATCAAGACTTTCTGTCTCATTTTCAGCATAAAGATGCTCGCGACGGCTATGTCGCAATGGGAAAGTTGATCGATGCTTCGGTAAAGTTTGCCTACTACACCAAAGATGAGAAAGTTCTTTCCCTTAAGACTCATCTCGTCGAGGAAATCATCAAGACCCAGGGTTCCGATGGTTACATTGGGGACATGATTCCGGAAAAGAGAATGTGGACAGTCTGGGACCTCCACGAAATGGGTTATATCATTTACGGTCTGGCGAGCGACTTCAAATACTTCGGTAACAACAAGGCATTGGCTGCCGCAAAACGGGCCGCTGATTACGTCATCAATAGCTGGTCGACCATGCCCGTAGATTGGGCGAACAAGCAGGAAATAGCCGTGCATGTTGCTGTTACCGGCATGGACCGCACCATGGTAACGCTTTATAAAATCACGAGCGACCAACGCTATCTCGATTTCGAGCTGAAGCAGCGTGACTTGACTAACTGGGATCCCGGCATTGTGCTCGGACGGCGTCCCCTCGTACTGGGTCATACCTACGCATACATGGCCGCAAGTCTTGCCCAATTGGAGTTGTACGGCATAAAACCCGACCCAAAGTTGCTGGTCGCGACTACAAAAGCCCTCCATTTCATCACTGCAGGCAATGGGATGGGAATCACCGGCGGGGTGGGGCAAGCTGAAATCTGGACGGACGATCAGGATGGCGGCCGCGATCTTCAGGAAACATGTTCCGCCTGTTACCAGATCCGCGTCTACGAACACCTTCTTCGGCTTACCGCCGACCCCTGTTTCGGGGATTTGATGGAGAGAACTATCCTGAATACGCTATTTGGAGCGCAATCCGCTGATGGGAGCCACCTCCGCTACTTCACTCCCTTCGAGGGCGATCGCGTTTATGTCGGTGAATGCTGCTGCACCGGCAACTTCCGGAGGATCATCTCGGAACTCCCTACCATGGTTTACTACCGGGCGGAAAATGGAGTTGCAGTTAACCTTTATTCAACATCCAAGGCAAAGGTTTCCATGGATGATGGATCTTCGATTGCAATTCAGCAGGAAACCGATTATCCGACATCGGGGGAGGTTGCGATTCAAGTGGATCCATCCCAGCCGGGATCCTTCCCGCTGAAATTAAGGATCCCCCTCTGGTGCCATACGGCCACAGTTTCAGTGAACGGCAAACATGTGGAGACGGCCTGCATTCCAGGAACATTCGCCACTGTCGAGCGACGCTGGCAGGCGGGCGATCAAGTGATTCTTGAAATGAAAATGGAATGGCGCCTAGTGCGGGGGCGGCAGCGGCAGGCTGGACGTGTGGCAGTGATGCGAGGGCCACTGGTCTTCACCCTGAATCCCCAGCAGGACACAGCACTGGCTGAGAAGAACGCCGATGATCTCGGTCGGATCGTAATTGACATGGCAGCAATCGAGCAAGAGCCGGTGCGTAGCGTCGACGTGCGGCCCGATGGAATCGGATGCCGACTGAAGGCTGGTACTGCTGTAGGGGCACTTGGTGACGACAGAAGTACGACGTTGACGCTTACTGAGTTTGCCGATCCAGATGGGAAGTGCATTTACTTCAAAATACCAGATATCTCGCAGGCCGGTCAGGACGAATTGACGCTGAGATCAGCGTGAAGTAAACGTACCTCCCCGAGATGCCGCAGTAAAGGTTGCACTCAGCTGAACACGAGTATCAGAGAGAGCTGGTTGCACCGATACCCGCTAGGATCGTGGACTTAGTTTGAAGCTTCAGTGTGGACAATGCGAATCCGGTTGGGACCATATTGACATTTGAAATCGCGCAAGTGCACTCGACCGGCCTCCCGGGTGATTTGGATGCAGAAAGAAGGAAGCACGTCTTGGAGCGAGCCTCGGTTCTGAAGGCTACTCTCGAAAGTCGCTGGTCGATCGTTGGCCTTTCCAGAACGTTACGCATGCAACGCGGATGGGATCAGGTCAACAACGAAAAAGAATGAGGAATGGTGAAGAAAATGAAAGTGTCATCGTACTCGATTCCTGAAGTTTTGACTGCGGAGCCGGCTGCTCCCGACGAGATGGTTTTGGTTGCGAATGGCGATTTGCGCCAGTCGGCGAATCAAGTGTGCTGGGCTGCGCAGGCGAACTTGGAACAGATGCTGTCGGACGCTTTCCATGAGGAAGGGATCGAGCTCCGCAGGGCGCACCCGTATGATCCAACCCTGAAGCATGGCTTTATCTACGGCCAGCGCATGGGCATGGACGTCTTCGAGCGCATCCATCCCGATGCTCCACTTGTGGTGGCCGAAGCGGTGTGGCAATACAGCGCCCACCTACTGGCCGGACTTTTTTCCCATCGTGGCCCTATTCTCACCGTTGCCAACTGGTCCGGCCAGTGGCCCGGCCTGGTTGGCATGTTGAATCTGAATGGGTGTTTGCGCAAGGCCGACGTTCCGTTCAGCACGCTATGGAGCAAGGACTTCAAGGATTCTTTCTTCAAGAAAGGCCTGCGGCAGTGGATCAAGGACAAGGTAGTCGTCCACGACACCTCGCATGTCAAGGAGTTTCTTGCAGAGAGTGTTGGCGATGTCGAGTGGGATCTGGGCAGCGCTCTGGCTCGGCAGTTGCGCGGCAACAAGGCAATTTTGGGCGTTTTCGACGAAGGCTGCATGGGAATGATGAACGCCATTGTCGAAGACGCGCTGATGAATTCGACAGGCATTTACAAGGAGCGGTTGAGCCAGTCGGCGCTCTATGCGGCGATGCGCCATGTGACCGCCGCCGAGGCGCAGAAGGTGCGAGACTGGCTGGACGCGAGTGGAATGAAGTTCGATACTGGCGCCGACGAAGCCACGGATCTCACCGACGCACAGATTCTTGACCAGTGCCGCATGTATATTGCCGCGCTGCGAATTGCCGAGGAATTCGGCTGCGACGCAATCGGCATTCAGTATCAGCAGGGTCTGAAGGACCTTGTACCTGCATCCGACCTTGTTGAAGGCCTGCTGAACAATGTTGACAGGCCGCCGGCTTACAGCCACGATGGCCGCGAACTCTATGCGGGTAATCCACTGCCGCACTTCAATGAAGTTGATGAGTGCGCGGGCGTGGATGCAATCGTCACTAACCGGGTGTGGTCTGCGATGAGACTAGACCCAGCAACCACACTGCATGACGTGCGCTGGGGCGAGCAATACACCGCAGATGGAATCGATGAATTTGTCTGGCTCTTCCAGATCTCAGGCGCCGTGCCCGCCTCACACCTGGTTGGCGGCTACAAAGGAGCCGTGAGCGAACGACAGCCTTCAATGTACTTCCGTCTCGGAGGTGGAACGCTAAAGGGCGTTTGCAAGCCGGGAGAAGTGGTCTGGAGCCGCGTGTATGTAGAGAATGGCCGCCTCAATGTCGACCTGGGGCGCGCCACGGCCATTGCGTTCCCCGAGGAGGAGACCGCGCGGCGCTGGAAGGAAGTCACGCCGCAATGGCCCATCATGCATGTACTGCTGCATGGCGTCAGCCAGAATCAGTTCATGGCCCGCCATCCGTCCAATCATGTGAATGTCGCATACGCGCCAACCGGCGAGGACGCTGATCGCGCACTGGCGGTCAAGGCAACCATGTTCCACGAAATGGGGCTGCATGTCTCACTCTGCGGAGTGGAACTCCGGAAGTGAAGATTGCACCAGCTTCGGGGGCATGAGGATGAGCGCGAGTGTCAGTTTTCTAGCTGTGGACCTTGGAGCATCAAGCGGCCGTGTCATGGATTGCCGCTGGGACGGCAATCGCTTCAGCCTCCGCGAAGTCCACCGGTTTCCGAACGCCGGAGTGCGCTTTGGTTCACACCTGCACTGGGACGTGCTAAGGATCTGGACGGAAATTCAAAACGGTCTCTTGAAATACAAGTCTCTCGGAAATGGAAATGCAGCGGGAATCGGCGTTGATGCCTGGGGTGTTGACTACTGCCTGCTGGATGACCGCGACCGCCTGCTGGGAAATCCGTATCACTATCGGGACACACGCACCAATGGTTTGCCTGAGGCCATGCGGCCGAGGATCAATGGATACGAGCTCTTCCAAGCCACCGGCGTTCAGACGATGGAGATCAACACCGCCTTCCAACTAGCTAGCATGGTGGCTGAGCGGGACTGTCAACTGGAAATCGCTCACACGCTTTTGATGATCCCCGACCTGTTCCAGTTCCTCCTCTGCGGGGAAAAGATCGTGGAGTATACCGAAGCGACAACCACGCAACTCTACAATCTGCGCGGGCGCTGCTGGTCGAGGGAGGCTTTGGGGAAGCTTGAATTGCCTGCGCAGATCTTTCCTGGCGTGGCGATGCCAGGGATGACGCTGGGAATCCTGCGGGCGGCCGTTCAATCTGATGTGGGATTGACGAGTGGTGTCCCGTGCATCGCCGTGGCCTCGCATGACACAGCGAGTGCCGTCGCGGCAATTCCCGAATTGGATCAGCATAGCGTCTTCCTGAGCAGCGGAACCTGGAGCCTGATGGGCATCTCTGTGGATGAACCGAATCTCTCAGAGGATGCTTTCCGCGGGGGCTTTACAAATGAGGGCTCGGCAGAAGGCGGAGTGCTGTTGTTGAAAAACATGACCGGCTTGTGGATTCTGCAGGAGTGCGTTCGCTTCTGGGACTCGGCCAGCAAGCAGATTTCCTGGACGGGGTTACAAGAAGCTGCATCGCGGGCTATGCCTTTCCGCTCCTTCATCGATCCCTCGGCGGGCGAATTCCGATCACCCTTGGATATGCCGGCCGCGGTCCAGAACTACTGCGCACGAAGCGGCCAGCCGGTTCCAGAAACGCAAGGAGAGATTGCCCGCTGTGTCTTTGAGAGCCTGAGCTTTGCCTATCGCGAAGTAACTGAAGACCTGGAGCGGATCACTGACCGCAGCCTCACAACTGTCCGGGTTGTCGGTGGAGGAAGCTTGAACTGCTTCCTGTGCCAGATGACGGCGGATGCGTGTGGACGGAGGGTGATCGCAGGTCCAGTGGAGGCATCAACATTGGGCAACGCAATGTTGCAGGCCGTGGCTACGAACCACCTGAGAAGCCTCGCAGATGGGCGACTTGCATTGAAGAAGTCAGTCCAGTATCAGGCCTATCAGCCAGCTAGCGGCGAGGGCTGGCAGGAGATGTTTGAGAAGTACAAATCCGCCGTCGCTCACTGCAGAGAACTGGAGCGTATACCCGGTCGGGCGTGAGTGGGAGATTGGCTAAGCAAGGACATGGTATTGTTCTGTCGGCCAAAGAACGACGGAGCGTGGGGGGCATCAAGATCAGGGTGTTGACCATGGCGACGAACAGCGTGTGATCATTCCCATCGCGATGTAAAAGAGCGATGGCCTCGTATCAAGAAAGCGCAAACGATTGGACGCAATTGGAGCGGCTGTGGATGCTAGTTGCAACTGAAGCAAATGCAAGCCCGATGGTTCCCAAGGGTATGAGGGCGCCCTTTGTCCTGGTCACCGCATTGTTCTTTCTGTGGGGACTTCCGAACAATCTGAACGACGTCTTGATCCGGCAATTCATGAAATCGTTTCAGCTAAATAGGTTCCAGGCAGGCTTGATTCAGTCGGCGTTTTACTGTGGCTATTTTATGCTGGCAACACCGGCTGCTCTGATGATGCGCCGATTCGGCTACAAGTCTGGAATGATCGTTGGCCTTTGCCTGCTGGGTGCGGGGACGTTTCTTTTCTGGCCAGCCGCGCTGATCGGCGCATATTGGTTTTTTCTATTTGCACTGTTTGTCATTGCAAGCGGTCTGTCGTTCCTTGAAACAGCCTCGAATCCCTTCATTGCACAACTAGGCGACCCAAAGAATGCCGCGAGACGATTGAATTTCTCTCAGGCATTCAATCCAATTGGCTCAATTACTGGCGTGCTCGTAGGCACGGTCTTCATATTCTCCGGCGTTGAGCTGGCACCCGCGCAAGTTGCCGCGATGCAAACGGCGCACACCTACGGCCGATATCTTCGCGATGAGACGCTGCGAGTGGTCGACCCGTACCTCCTGATCGGCGCTCTTGCTTTCTTCCTGGCGGTTCTTATTTGGCACTGCCGCTTTCCAGCAGTCGCAACTGAGAGCGTGGACAACCTTAGCGGAGACAGCAGTTTCAAGGACCTTCTGCGCTACCCTCATTTCCTGACTGCAGTCTGCGCCCAATTTATGTATGTTGGAGCTCAGGTCGGCACCTGGAGCTACTTCATCCAGTATGTAGAGGACTATACGCATAATCCAGAGAAGATCGCCGGATACTTCCTGACTGGGACTCTCTTTGCGTTCGGCATTGGCCGCTTCGCATCATCGGCCATCATGGGGAGAATCAGCGCGTCGAGATTGATGGGCCTTTATAGCGTGATTAACGTTGCGCTCTTGACAATAGGAGTTTTGACGCCTGGCTGGGCCGGATTGTGGGCCATCTTCCTGTCGAGTTTTTTCATGTCCGTGATGTATCCCACAATCTTTGCGCTTGGAGTTGATGGACTTGGCGAGAACACGAAGATTGGAGCATCCCTTCTCATCATGGCAATCATCGGCGGCGCTGTACTTACGCCAATCATGGGTCTCATCTCGCAGCAAAGTGGACGATTAGCGACGGCTTACGCCGTTCCATTGGCCGGTTATGTTTTTGTAGCTGTTTATGCCTTCTGGGGTGCAAATCTGCAACCAGTCAGGTGTAGGCGCTCATGAAACGCGTTAGGAACCGCCAAAGTCCCAGTGACTGCTGGTTCCGGAAGAGGGAAGGATCCTACTGATGCGAATATCGCTCTTCATTACTTGCTATAACGACACGCTGTTTCCAGAGACCGGGCGCGCGGTCGTGCGTTTACTGGAGCGTCTGGGAGTAGAAGTGGAGTTCCGGCCCGGACAGACATGTTGCGGGCAAATGCACGCGAACACCGGATTCCGGAGCGAGGCATTCAGCCAGGCGAAGCGCCTGGTGAGGCTGTACGCCGACGCGGAAGCAGTCGTGATTCCGTCCTCGTCGTGTGTGGCGATGATCCGCGATCAGTACTCTGGCCTGTTCGAGGAGCTCGGAGACGAGGCTCTCCGCAAGGAGTTCGCGGCGCTTGTGCCAAGGGTCTACGAGCTGAGCGAGTTTTTGGTAGACAAGCTGGGAGCCGAGGACGTGGGCGCGTACTTTCCACATCGCGTGACCTATCATGCGAGCTGCCATGGGCTCCGGGCTTTGCAACTCGGCGAACGGCCATTCCGGCTGCTCAGTAAGGTACGCGGGCTGGACCTCGTGCCGCTCGAGAATCTCGATCGCTGCTGCGGATTTGGCGGGACATTCAGCGTGAAGAACGCAGAGGTTTCGTCGGCGATGCTGACGGTGAAGCTCGAAAACGTGCTGGCGACGGGCGCTGAGTTCTGCACGGCGCTGGACAATAGCTGTTTGATGCACCTGGGCGGAGCCATGCACCGCCAGTACGCAGGCATGAAGACGATCCATATGGCGCAGATCCTCGCCAGTACCCAGGAACACCCCGCGGAGGTGCTGGGATGAGCGCCGGGGCGGAGCACGAGGTCATCGATCACCCGATTCTCGATCCGGCGCTTGCGCCGCCGTTTCCAGTCGCAGCGCTGCCCGTGCTTCGCAATCCGCAGTTGCGAATGAATGTAGCGCACGCCATCGATGTGATTCAGGCCAAGCGCGCGCGGCTGGTGGCGGAGAAGCAGGATTGGCAGGAACTGCGTTCGGCAGCCTCTCGGATTAAAGATGAGGCACTAGAGAATCTCGGCTTCTACCTCGAGCAGTTCGAGGCACGGTGCACCGCCGCCGGCGGCACAGTGCACTGGGCGGCGGATGCGGCCGATGCGCGGAAGATCATTCTGGAGATTCTGCGCGAAGAGAAGGCCGATGAGGTCATCAAGATCAAGACCATGACCTCGGCTGAGATTCAACTCAATCCGTATCTCGAGGCCAACGGCGTTCGCGCCTATGAGACGGATCTCGCGGAGATTATCCTGCAGCTCGGCGAGGGAGAGCCCTCGCACATTGTGGTTCCCGCGCTGCACGTGAATCGCAGCCAAGTGCGGGAGATCTTTGCCCGGCGCATGGGAATTGAGAATCTCTCCGACGAGCCGGAGGCGCTTACGGCGGCTGCGCGGAATTATCTACGGCAGAAATTTCTCTCGGTTCCCACGGCAATCAGCGGAGCGAACTTCCTGATCGCGGAGACGGGCTCGGTGGCAGTGGTGGAATCGGAGGGCAACGGGCGCATGTGCCTTACGTTGCCGCGGACGATGATCACGCTTGCCGGAATCGAAAAGGTGCTGCCGCGATTCGCCGATCTCGAGGTGATGCTGCAACTGCTGGCGCGTTCGGCGACGGGTGAACGGATGAATCCCTACACCTCGCTCTGGACCGGCGTGACGCCGGGCGATGGACCGCAGAAGTTTCACGTCATTCTGCTCGACAACGGCCGCTCGTCGATTCTCGCCCGCAAGACGGAACGGCAGACGCTGCGCTGCATCCGCTGCGCGGCGTGCATGAACGCCTGCCCCGTATACCGGCAGACCGGAGGCCACGCGTATGGGTCGGTGTATCCGGGTCCAATCGGCGCCATTTTGACGCCCCAGCTCGAGCAGATGCGGCACGCGCAATCGCTGCCTTACGCGTCGTCTCTTTGCGGCGCTTGCTTCGAGGTGTGCCCGGTCAAGATCAACATCCCGGAAGTGCTGCTGGAACTTCGCGCGCGCGTTACCGATCAGGAGCGCAAGCAGGTATTGCGGTTCTTTGATCCGTTGTATATCGGATTGCGCGTAGCGAACTTGATCTTCTCGCGGGCGCGGCTCTTTCATTTGGCCCAATGGGCAGGTCAGATCGGGCTTGGTTTCTTTACGCGCAGGGACGGTTGGATCCACACGCTACCGGGCATCGGAGCGAAGTGGACCCAGACACGCGACCTGCGCGGGCTGCCAAAACAGACCTTTCATGAATGGTGGGCGGCGCGACGGAAGGAGTCCAAATGAGCGCAGTGGCCGACGGCCGCAAGCTGGTTCTGAACTGCATTCGTGCCGCAACGCGGAGTTCCTCCGTAGCGGCGGAGCAGGTTGCCGGCGCGTATACGGTGCTGGCGCGCGAGTATGTGTCCCACGGGTCGATGAGCGCTGAGGCACGGCTTGAACGCATGGCGGAGCGGCTGCGCGAGTACGATGCCGAAGTGGTGGAATGCCTGCCGGAAGAGCTTTCAGCCGCGATCGCCGCTCAACTTCGTTCGAGCGGCAGACATATATTTGTCGCGCCGCCCCGTCTGCCCGCTGCATGGATCGCTGCGGGTTTCGAGTGGAGGATCGACCACAACCTTCCGCCTGGTGAAATTGAGAAGGCCGAGGGCGTGGTGACAGCATGCTTTTGCGGAGTGGCAGAATCAGGCACGATTGTTGTGCATCACTCCGCCGCGGAGGGCCGGCGTGTGATCACCCTGCTTCCGGAGTGGCACCTTTGCGTTGTCCGGGCAAGCCAGATTGTGGAGACATTGCCGGAGTACTTTGATCGCTGCAAGCAGCCGCCGGCGCTCGTTACCTGGATCTCCGGTCCCAGCGCGACCGCGGACATTGAAATGACGCGCATCAAAGGGGTGCACGGGCCACGCTTCCTGCAGGTAATTCTGGTCCGGGACGAGTGCTGACATTCGACCGAAACTCGACAGTTAGCGCGTTTTCAAGCCTTGATCATATGAAGGCCACTGCGACAGAGATCATAAGTTTGACCAGTCAGAATACACAATGGGCGAGTGAAGATTTGGGAGCTTTGATTAGCCCGGAAAAGCAGTACAAATCAGAGTGTTGGAAATCAGCTTGTTTGGTTTCGGCACAATCGCAGATGACGACCGGGTGATGAGTATTCGAATGGTAGAAGGTGAGCTAAGGGTTGAGAGGCTCGTTCTCACCGTTGGAACAGAAACCAGGTTCTTTGAATGGAAAATCATGGTCCCGGCGGATGCCATCGAAATCAAACCATTTGATTATGTAACGAATTCGGCCGCTTTCTACTGCAACTCTGTCTGAAGAATAGCTCCAAGCTGCCAGTAGAGTTTGTGAGCCTTTGGAAGGCCGAGAGCGTCGCGCGAAGAAGGGATTTCGCTTTTGCACGCTCTCACTCGCTGGATTCTGAGACTTTCGCGGAGAGCACGATGACACAAATCAAAACGGCAATCTTTGGCACAGGGTTCATAGGCCGCGTGCACCTGGATGCGTTACGGCGGCTTGAATCGGTCGAGGCCGTAGCCCTGGCGGATACGAACCTCGGCCTGGCGCAGCGTCTGGCTGCTGGCTTCGCCATCTCAGCGATCGTGGCCGACTACCGGACCATTCTCGGTGACGCAGCCATCGAAGCAGTCCACATCTGCACGCCCAATGCGCAGCATTTCTCCATGGCCAAGGAGGCACTGGAAGCCGGCAAACATGTGGTTTGCGAAAAGCCGCTGGCCACGACCGTCGAAGAGGCCAATAAGCTCGTTGCCTTGGCCACTCAGAAGGGACTACGGAACTGCGTCTGCCACAATTTGCGTTACTACCCCTTGGTGCAGCAGCTGCGACGCATGCGCGAAGCTGGCGACCTAGGCGAGATCCTCTCCGTGCAGGGCTCCTATTCGCAGGACTGGCTGCTCTACGACACCGACTGGAACTGGCGCATCGATTCCCGGACCGGCGGCTCCTCGCGCTGTATGGCCGATATTGGCTCGCACTGGTTCGATATGGCTGAGCACGTCACCGGCCTGCGCGTCAGTTCGCTCTGTGCCGATCTTCAGACCTTCCACGCTACGCGCAAGCAGCCCAAAGGCTCGATCGAAACCTTTGCCAACAAGCTGCTCGACGCGGAAGACTTCATTGAAACACCTGTGGATACGGAAGACTACGGCGCGGTGATCTTCCGGATGGGTGCGCGGACATGTGGAAGCGTGGTTGCCAATCAGGCCTGTGCCGGGCGCAAGAACCGGCTCAGCATCGAGGTCTACGGTACAAAAGCTTCGGCCGCCTGGAATCAGGAACGGCCCAACGAACTCTGGATCGGCAGCCGCGACAGGGGCAACCAGCTTCTGCTCAAGGATCCGTCGCTGCTCAAGCCTGAGGCGCGCAGCTACGCCGATCTGCCCGGTGGCCATAGCGAAGGGTACGACGACACATCGAAGCAGATGCTCTGCCGTTTTTACGCTTCGATCGGCTCACCCGGCATGATTCCTGAATATCCGCAGTTCGTTGATGGTCTGCGGCAACTAATGATCCTCAAGGCTGAGCTGGATAGCCATCGGACGCATGGCTGGGTCGATGTTCCAGCACTCTAAGTAGGCAATCGAAAGGAATTTCGCCCGTGTTGATCTTCGCTGCAATCGTCGCAATTTTCGTCTATGGAATGATCGCCTCCATGCTGGGCACCATCATGCCTGACCTGTCCGATCGTTTCCACCTCACCCCTAAACAGAATGGCACCATCGCCTTTGCGCAGGCGCTGGGGCTTATCATCGCCTCGGTCGGAGTGGGTCCGTTGCTGGATAGCGAAGGCAAGAAGATCGGACTCATTTTTGGCCTGGCTTTAATCGCCATCGCGCTCTACACCCTTCCGCGCTCTCCAGGTTTCCGCAGCATTCTGGTCGTATTGTTCCTGCTTGGCGTTGGCGGAGGTATCGTGGTGACTGGCGCAAATGCGCTGGTCAGCGATGTAAGCGAGGCGCACCGTGGGACCGCGTTGAACCTCGTCAATCTCTTCTTCGGCCTCGGTGGATTGGCGACCCCATTCCTCTCGGCCAATCTCTTTGCGCGGAACTGGGTCCGCCTTTGCTACGCCGTCGCGTCCCTTACTGTCGTCACGCTGATGATCCAGGTTGTCACCAAAATGCCGTCGCCCACCAGCGCCGCGCATTTCGTTCTCGCGGATGCGGCCCCCATCCTCGGCCGGCCACTGCTCTTCATGCTCGGTCTCTTCCTTTTCCTCTATGTATCCTGCGAAGTCGGAATGTGGAATTGGCTTCCGCGACATCTAGTCGCCCAAGGCATTCCGGAGTCGCGCTCTCTCAACATCCTCTCGCTTGGATTCGCGCTCGGCTTGCTCATCGGCCGCGTCGCCGTCTCGCCCATTCTTATCCGCGTTCAGCCAATCACCGTTACTCTCGTCGCGTCTGCCGCAATGGCTGTTACAACTTTCCTGATGCTGCGAGCGACTCGACCGGCTGCTGCAGCCGTGCTTGTCTTCATCGCGGGACTTTCCATGGCGCCCGTCTTCCCCACTACGCTGGCCATTGTCGGCGATGCCTTCCCGCGCATGACCGGCACCGCGCTCGGCTTCGTCATTACCTGCGGATGGATCGGCCTTGCCGTCAGCTCGCGCATCATCGGTGCGATCGCTGGCGGCGACCCGTTGAGGCTGAAGAAGGCGCTGTTGGTGATTCCAGTCTCAGCTGTCCTGATGGTGGGCTTGAATCTGGGCATCTTATTGGTACTGCGTTAGAGCACTGTCGCAATTGACGTGAAAGGGCGTGAGCTGCTCGGCAGGGTTGTTCGAAACGGACTTCAGCTAAATATATTCCTTGAATAGCTCTGGCGAGGGGGCCGGGATCACGCCCTTGCCCACCAGCATGCCGTCGTCGGACGCGGCCCTGCAGCCCGCGGCCACCGCCGCCTGCACGCTTGATACATCGCCGGCCATCAGCAGGAATCCCTTGCCGCCCAAAGCCATGGCCAGGTGAACGCGCAGCAGCGTCACGTTGGCCGACTTGATCGCCGCGTCGGCCACTTCGATAATGCTGGCCGCGGAAAACGTCTCGATCACCCCGATCGACTGCAACTGGCTCGGCTCAATCTCCACCGTCTGCGAGATGGCCTGCAGCACCGTCGGATGCACCCGCGCGATCTGCCGCCGCTCGATGAGCGACGGGCCGGCCGCCGCCTGACCAGCCGCCAGCGCCGCCTGCACGCTGGCCACATCCCCGGCCACCACGATCAAGAATTTTCCCGAGCAGATGCTCCTCGCCAGCAACAGCTTCACTGAACTCGCCTTCAGCATCAGGTCCTCGACAGAAAAACCCGTCGCCACGCTCGATAGCTCAATCAGCCCAATCGAATTGATCTCCATCGCCACTTTGGCTCCTTCCGGCCTCGTCTTAGGCCGTCCTGCTGCCCGACTTCGGCGTCTGTCGCAGAGCGCAGCTCGCGTCAGACGCCCGCGAGTCGATGCTCGTACCTAAGCCTCAATTACCACCGCGTCGCTCGCCACCTTCACGCGGCCATCGATGCTCGCATGAATCCTCGCGCCCAGCTTGCCTGTTTCCGGCGCCGCGATCAGGTCGCCCATGCGCACGCGATCGCCGCTCTTCACCACTGCAACCGCTGCCGCGCCCGCATGCTGCTTGAGCGGCAGCGTCACCTTCCGCGGCGCGAACGCGTGGTCCTTCAGCGGACCCTCGTTGGGGTACTCGCCCAATCCCAGCCTGGCGATCAGCTTCCGCATCGGAACGCGCCGGTACTCGCCCATCGGATGCGGCTCGATCGATTCCGGCGTTCCCTTCCACGTGAGCCCGCGCTCGCGCGCCACCGGCTTTGACTGCACGCACACCGTCTTCGGGTCCAGATCCTCAGGGCACGCGAACATCGTGCACAAGTTGCACTCGCAGCAATAGAGTGTTCCCGCTACCATGGAATTCGCGCCCTCGGCAAAGCCCAGCGACTGCATGGCGCGATGCGGTTCGATCGGATGCCCGAGCAGATAGCGCGGGCAAAACTCAGTGCAGAACCGGCATTGATCGCACGCCGAGCGCCCGATCTTGGCCACGTGCTGCCATGGTGCGTTGTGCCGAAGGATCAGCGCGTGCTCCGCCGGAAGGACGATGATCCCGCCTGTGGTCTTCGTCACCGGCACGTTCAGGTCCGCGGCCGGCTTGGCCATCATCACGCCGCCCAACAGCACGCCGAAGTCGTTCACTGTGGGCCCGCCTGCGGCCTCGATCACCTCGCCGATGGTGATCCCGACCGGCACGCGCAGCGTGACCGGGTCGGCCACCGCGCCCGCCACGGTCAGGTACTTGTGCGTTACCGGCCGGTCGAGACCCATGTTCATTAGCGTCTCCACATTGGCGACGACTGTGTCGACGTCCTTGGGCAGGCCGCCCGGCGGAATCACGCGCCCCGTGACCATGTGGACCAAGATGAACTCGTCGCCCGCGGGATACACATCCGGCAACGCCATCACGCGCACTCCCGCCGGCGCCTGCTCCTCCAGCGCGGCGATGATGTCCTGATACTTCTCCTTGACCCCGACGACGCCTTCGCGCGCGCCCACAAGCTGTATGGCCATTTCGAGGCCCCGCAGAAAGGGGGCGGCATGATGGTGGAGAAGCTCCTTGTCCTTATGCAGCAGCGGCTCGCACTCGGCCCCGTTGGCGATGGCCACCGAAACCTGCGTCCGCAGCTTGGCCGCCGTGGGGAAACCACCCCCGCCGGCGCCGATGATGCCCAGCTCGTCGATGCGCTCGAGCGAGGGGTGCCCGGGAGACAACGCGCCGCCGCCGCGCCCTGACTCGAAAATGCCTATGTCTGGCGACATATCTCTGTTCATCAGTCAGAATCAATCAAATACTACGATTGACTCTGACAGGTAATATATAGTAACATCCAACTTCAATCAATATCATTCAACAATGAAATGTCTGGTTGCAAATATCGGCGTCACTTCGTTCAAGTACCGCCTTCTGGAAATGCCGGAGGAGACCCTTCTGGCAAAAGGCCATGTCGAGCGGATTGGCCAGTCGGGCGGCGAGTGCGGCGATTACCCGGCCGCCATTCGCAAGTGCCTGGCGGAGATTGCCGGTGAAGGCAAGGCTCTCAAGGATCTGTCCGAGATTGAGGCTGTCGGATTCAAGGCCGTCCATGCCGGCCCGCTCAACAAGCCCCAGCTCATCGACGATGCTTTTCTCGCCGCCATGGAGGAATTCACATTCCTCGCGCCGGCACATAACCCTCCCTACATCGCGGCCATTCAGGATTTTCGTAAGGAGTTGCCCGGCGTTCCGCTGGTCGCGGTCATGGAACCCTTCCCGTATCGATTCATGGACGAGGCGTCGACAACGTACGCCGTGCCTTATGCCTGGCGCACAGAGTACGGCATTCGTCGCTATGGATTTCACGGCGCCACCCATCGATCAGCGAATGAACGAGCGCAGGCGTTGCTGAACCGCAAGGACCTGCGCCACATCAATTGCCACCTGGGCGGCAGCTCGAGTCTGGCTGCGTTTCGCAACGGGGTGGCCGTGGACATGAGCATGGGCGCGTCTCCGCAGTCCGGTCTTCCGCAGAGCAAGCGGGTTGGCGACATCGATGTCTTCGCCGTCCTGTACATGATGAAAAAGCTCGGCCTCGACCCGGACGCGATGGCGTCTCTATTGGGCAGTCAGTCGGGCCTGGCTGGGATCAGCGGCGGCCCCAGCGACATGCGCGATCTCTCCCAGGCCGCTGCCGCGGGCGACCGCCGTTCCCAGCTTGCGATCGACGTATTCGCCCGTGCCATCCGCCATTATCTGGGCGCCTTCCTGCTTGAACTCGGCGGCATCGACGCCATTACATTCTCCGGCGGCATCGGCGAAAACAGTGCGGAGATCCGTGCCGCCGTTCTCAAGGACATGGCGGCCTTCGGCGTCGAGCTCGACAAAGAGAAAAACAAAACCATCAAGCGCGAAGGCGAAATCTCAACACCTCGGTCCGTAGTCAAGCTTCTGGTTATTCCCGCCAACGAAGAGTCGATCGTCGCGCGCGAAACCGTGGCCGTCGTCAGCCACGCACGTGCCGCGGTGCGACCGTTGGCGGGGCAGGCAACATAGGGAACACAGGATCGCTTATGGCAAGCGCAGCAAACTCGGTTTCCATCGATAGGTCGACGGTCGAGCGCATCGTCCGCCAGGTCGCGCTTGAGTACCTGGGTCGCGACAAGAGCGGGCAGGCGCCTGTTCTCACCGTGCAAACCTCCTCGCGCCACGTGCACGTGTGCCGCGAAGACATGGACGTGCTTCTCGGCCCGGGCTCCGAGCTCACCTTCGACCGTCCGCTATTTCAGGAGGGCAACTTTGCCGCCAAGGAGACCGTCACCATCGTCGGCCCGCGCAGCCGCCTCATCTCGAACCTGCGGATTCTTGGGCCCATGCGGAAAAAGTCGCAGGTCGAGCTCGCATTTACTGACGCTATCATGCTCGGCTTCAACGATCTGCCTGTGCGCTTGTCTGGCAACATCAGCGGCACGCCCGGCGCAGTCATCATCGGACCCAAAGGTGTCGTAGAGCTGAAAGAGGGCGTCATTCGCGCCGCCATCCACGTGCACATGAACCCTCAGGAGGCCGCCTATTTTGGCGTCAAGCAGGGCGACATGATGAAGCTGCGCGTCGGTGGCCCATCGAGCGTCACGTTCAATAACGTTCACGTGCGCATCGATCCCACATCACGCCTCAACGTCCACATGGACACCGATGAGGCGAACGCCTGTGGTCTGCATCTGACCAAGGACGTCGAGCTTTTCAAGTAACGCAAGAGCAGTGAAGTAACGCTACGCAACAAGAGAGGAAGCGATGAAACAAGCGCTTGGAATGATTGAGACAAAAGGCTTGGTCGCCTTGTTTGAGGCGACTGACGCCATGCTCAAATCAGCAAACGTGTCCTTCGCCGGCTGGCAGACCGTAGGAGCAGGTCTGGTCACCGCCTTCGTTGAAGGGGACGTGGCGGCCGTCAAAGCCGCTACGGACGCGGGCGCGGAAGCGGCATCCCGGATCGGTGAGGTGGTGAGCGTGCAAGTCATCTCACGGCCTCACGACGAGCTGCCGTCTTTCGTTCAACAGAACAAAGCGGCGGCGAAAAAGGCCTGAAAGCCGCAATTCAAGGAGACAAGATGAGTCAAGCAATCGGATTGATCGAAACCAGAGGCATGGTCGGATTGGTGGAGGCGAGCGACGCCATGGTGAAGGCGGCCAACGTGGAACTCGTCAAGACCGTGCAAATTGGCGGCGGCTACGTCACCGCCATCGTGCGCGGCGACGTGGGCAGCGTGCGCGCGGCGGTGGATGCCGGCGCAACCGCAGCCAAAGTCGTGGGCGAGCTGGTGTCGTCGCATGTGATTCCGCGGCCCCACGATGCGCTTGTCGAGAACATGTTGAAGTAGCGAGGAATCTGGAGAAAGCACATGGCGAATGAAGCAGTTGGGATGATTGAGACCAAAGGCCTTGTGGCCCTGGTGCAGGCAACGGACGCGATGCTCAAAGCGGCCAGCGTCAAATTTGTGGGCTGGAGCAAAGTCGGCAGCGGCCTGTGCTCGGTCTATGTCACCGGCGACGTGGGCTCGGTCCGCGCCGCGGTGGATGCGGGAGCCAGCGCAGCCCGCGCGGTCGGCGAAGTGCAAAGCGTGCATGTCATCGCCCGCCCGCACGACACGCTCAGCGCCATATTGCCGAAGTAACCGCTCGCGGCGTATGCATTCAAGCGCCGCGACGCAGGAGGTGAAATGGCATGTTCATAGCGAAAGTCATCGGCAACGTTGTTTCCACGCAGAAGATCGCGAAGTTCTGCGGCATGAAGCTGCTCCTGATCCAGCCCTATATCAGCAGGGAAGGGAAGCTTCAGGTCTCCGGCAGTTCCGTCGTAGCGGTCGATAGCGTGGGAGCCGGCGAAGGTGAGTGCGTCTTGTTCACGCAAGGCAGTTCCGCGCGCCTTACGCCCGCAACAAAGGATGCGCCGGTCGACGCGGTGATCGTCGGCATTGTCGACACCATCGAGGTCGGCGGCGCAGCGGTAGCCAAGCCGTAACGAGGAGTAGCCGCAAATGCAGACGCAACAGCAAGTCTCGCCTCAGGTCATTGCAGAGATTGCCAGGGAGGTTGTCGCGCGCCTGCGGGTACAGATTCAGCTCGCACCGGCCGCGCAAGCGCACGCGCCCGGACCCAAGGCCGCCGCCCCGCGCGATGGCGTGTTCGCCACCGTGGACGAGGCCGTGAATGCGGCCTTTGAAGCACAGAAGAAAGTTGCGGCCATGAGCCTGGCCGATCGCGGCCGCCTGATCCAAATCATCTGCCGCATCTGCAACGACCGCCGCGAGGAGCTCGGCCGCATGGAGCTCGAGGAGACTAAAGTCGGCCGCCTCGATCACAAGATTCTCAAGCTCACCAATATGCGCCTCGTGCTTGGCGCGGAAGCCATGCGCAGCGATGCCCGCAGCGATCGCACCGGCCTATGCATCATCGAGCGCGCGCCTTGGGGCGTCATCGGCATGATGCTGCCTGTGACCCACTCCGTGCCCACCATGGCCTCCAACGCCATCAACATCATTGCCGCCGGCAACACCGCGATCTTCGGGCCTCACCCTTCGGGTGCCAAGGTGGCGCAGTACGCGCTGCAACTATGGAATCGCGAATTCGAGCGCGAGCTTGGCATTGCCAACGTGGTCACCACTGTCGTCGAGCCCAGCCTTGAGGCCGCCGAGAAAATCTTCCATCATCCCAAGGTTGCGCTTCTCTGTTGCACGGGTGGTGCGGCAGTGGCACAGGCTGCGGCCAAGACCGGCAAGCGCGTCATCGCCGGTGGTCCTGGTAATCCTCCTGTCGTCGTCGACGAGACGGCCGCTCTCGATCGCGCCGCGCGGTGCATAATCGAGGGTGCCGCCTTCGACAACAACTTGCTTTGCATCGGCGAAAAGGAAGTCTTCGTTGTCGCTTCCGTAGCCGATGCTTTCATCGCCGCCATGAAGCGCGGCGGAGCCTATCAACTCGACGCTGAGGCCATCGATCGCCTCACCAAAGCCGCGTTCACCATCGAAGGCGGGGGGGGCTGCGCACGCGCTCACGTCAAGAAGGATCTCGTCGGCAAGGACGTCGCGGTCCTCGCCGTTGCCGCCGGCGTGCACGCTCCGCCTAATACCGACTTGCTCTTCGGAGAGACGAATGAGAATCATCCCTTCGTGGTCGAAGAACAGATGATGCCTTTCATTCCGGTGGTTCGCGTTAAGGACGCCGACGCGGGGATTGCTGCCGCGGTTAAGGCCGAGCACGGCTACCGGCACACCGCCATCATCCACACCAACAACGTCGAGACGGCAACCCGCATGGCAAAAGCCATCAACACGACGCTCTTCATCAATAACGCAGCTTCGCTTGCGTCGCTCGGCGTCGGCGGACCGGGCTATTTCAGCCACACCATTGCAACCCCTACCGGCGAGGGCATCACCACTCCGCTCACGTTCACGCGCGAGCGCCAGATGGTCGTCGGCGATGCATTGCGGATTATCTAGCTATGTTTCTTGCACGCATTGAAGGTACTGTCGTTGCAACCGCCAAGCATCCCACTCTGGATGGGTGCCGTTTCCTGGTTGCGCGCCGGCTTGAAGCAGACGGTACCAAGGCGGAGGAGCCGAACGTAGTGATCGATTGGCTGGGCGCGGCGCGTGGATCCACAGTGATGGTCTCGACCGACGGCGACATTGCGCGTGAGAAGCTCGGCAACAACACACCCGCGCGCATGGTCGTGGTGGGCATTGTAGACGCAGTGCAAAGGCCAATGGAGCAGAGGGGCATGGCATGAGACTCGGTATCGTTCGCGGGCACCTCACGCTCACCCCGGCGGTTGAGTCGTTTCGCTCTCGAACCCTCGCGATTCTGGAACCGGTGATGATGGAAAACCTGCGCGCGAAGAATGGCCAGGGCGGGGGCAAGTCTCTTATCGCCGTCGATGAGCTGGGCGCTGCTACGGGCCAGCTGGTTGCGTTCACTGAGGGCCGCGAGGCGTCGAATCCATTTTGGCCAGATCCGGTGCCCGTCGACGCGTATCTGGCCCTGATCGTCGACTCGGTCGACGTGGCGCAAGAGAGTTCGATGAAATCTGAGGGGGGGAAGTGAAGAACGGACAGAAGAGCATCGATCTAACTGGCCGCAGGCTGATCGCGATGCGTGACGTGCAGGACGCACTGGCGGCGGGCGCCAACAGCATCGTCGCCGCCCCAAACTGCGTGATCACACCCTCGGCTCGAGACTTTCTGCAGCAGCACGGCATCGAGTTGAACGGGAGCGCGGATGCGGCCGCCCCATCCGCAAGCGCGCAGACAAATTCTCCCTCCGCATCCGCCGCCTCCGGCCAGTCCTCGGTCAATCGCCGCCTTTTTTCTACCGCCGAAGCCGAACAGATCAAGAAAGAAATCTGTGCCGTCGGCCGCAAGCTCTGGATGCGCCAGTTTGTCGATGGCAACGGCGGCAACATCTCCTATCGCATCGGCCCCAACGAAGTTCTCTGCACGCCGACACTGGTCAGCAAATTCGACCTCACGCCCGAGGACATTTGCCTCGTCGATCTCGAAGGCAATCAGATAGCCGGATCCAAGCCGCGCACCAGCGAGCTTCTCCTGCACCTTGAGGTTTACAAATCCGTCCCCGAAGCGAAAGCCGTTCTCCACTGCCATCCGCCCCACGCCACGGCCTACGCCATCACCGGCCGTGTGCCACCCAACATGGTGATTCCGGAGTTCGAGGTCTTCGTGGGCAAGGTCGCCATCTCGCCTTACGAAACGCCAGGCACCAAGGCGTTTGCAGAGACCGTTTTGCCCTATGTCAAGCAACACAACACAGTGCTCCTTTCCAACCACGGAATCGTCTGCTGGGCCGACACCATCACACACGCCGAGTGGTACGCTGAGGTGCTCGAAACCTACTGCTGGACGCTGATGCTCGCCGCACAGCTCGGGGTTCCCATCTCACGCATCTCTGAGGAACAAGGCTCCGATCTGCTGGCCATCAAGAAGAAACTCGGCCTGCCCGACATTCGCTTCGACACCTCGCGCATGAAGGAGTGCCAGCTCTCCGATCTCGAAGTCCCGAGTTCGATCGCGCTCGAGCCAACCCCTTGCGACGGTTACAATAGCAACGGCAATGAATCTGGCGCGGATCTGGAAGCGCTGGTCAAATCGGTCACCGACGCTGTGATGGAGGCCATCGCCGCCGGCTAGAAAAACCCAATTCGAAGACGAATTGGCGGCGCATCGCTCAGGGCAAGCGCCGCTGGCGAGACGCAATGCTGACACACGATGAAGGCTGCTGAACGGCAGTTGAGAATCCGCCAGATGCTCGAGTCCCGGGACTTCATCGACTCGGAGACTCTTTGCCGCGAGCTGGACGCCTCAGAATCCAGCGTGCGCCGCGATCTCGACATCCTGGAACAGGAAGGCATCCTCAAGCGCGTTTACGGCGGCGCGGTCTCAGTGCAGCCTCCGCCAAATCGCGCCTTTGATTACATGATCGAAAGCGGCCGCCTGAGCGACGAGAAAAGCCGCATCGGCAAGCTCACTGCCGGCCTCATCGAGGATGGCCAGACCGTTATCCTCGACGGAGGCTCGACGGTAGCCGCCGTGGCCCGCGAGCTGGCTTCCAAGTCCCTTCACATCGTCACCAATTCGTTGCCCATCGCCGAAGGACTCGAGTCGCTGCGCAACATCGAACTCACGCTCACGGGCGGCTACCTCGATCCACGTCTTCGCGTCATGGTCGGCCCATTCTGCGAGCAGATGTTGAGCGCTATCCGCGCCGACACCGTTGTCATGGGCATCGGCGGCATCACCGACACTGGATTCAGCAACAACAACACTCTCGTCGTCGGCTCGGAGCAGAAGATGATCGAGGTTGCAAGCCGCGTCATCATCGTGGCCGACCACACCAAGTTCGGCCGCGGCGGCATGATTCCCGTTGTCCCGCTCACCGCCGCGCACATCGTCGTCTCCGATGCGGAGCTCGGCTCGGAATATGTCGCCATGCTCCGCGACAATGGCATTGAAGTCCTTCTGGCATAGCCGAAACTGCAGCAAGGAGTCCTGTGCCTCGCCAAAATATCGATCTGCCTTCGAATCAGATATATAGAGAGAGACCCAAATTGGCATTATCACGTGAAAGACTGGCGTCATGTTTCGCATTTTGGGTTCTCTAATTGTCTCCTC
>Ga0182030_10000538_pt1 | contig 72008 bp, 73 predicted proteins | sample 812S3MmetaG_FD_121299 | JGI IMG/M metagenome (GOLD analysis project Ga0182030, IMG submission 121299) | Permafrost microbial communities from Stordalen Mire, Sweden - 812S3M metaG (Illumina Assembly) | ecosystem: Environmental > Terrestrial > Soil > Wetlands > Permafrost | place: Sweden...
CTCGCGTGTTGGTTTCACAACTGCGAGAAAGCGGCGCTCGCAAAAAGCTTGGCGCTGCGTCCGGATCAGCGCGTACTGTTCGCGCAGTCAGTCGGTCAAAATAGTCCTAGCCGTATGCTGGAGGCTTAAGCTCCGTCGAACGACTTGACCGGATGAACGGCAAATTCCGTATCGCCGGAGGAGCCCTCGGCTCCCAGGACCTTGCGCGCAGCCGCGCCGGCGCGGAAAGCCTCAATTTGTGCCGCATGCTCGAACCGATAGACGATCGCAGCGCCAACGGTATCGCCTGCAAATACGAGCGCACCACGGAAACCCGGGGCCGCCGAGAGCGGCTCGATCAACGTTGCGACCTGCACCGCGTCGGTTGCCGTTCGCTCGAAGGCGTACGCATCGTGCGTTGCCGGATCGATGGACGCATCGCCCGCGCTCTCTTTCACCCGATAGAGCGCCAGCGCGACGGACTCCGCCACCGCGTGGTGTTCCGCGAAGAGATGGTGCGCGTCCCAGGCTGAGGCGAGGTGCGCAAAGCCGGCGTGTCCCTCGAGCCCGACGATCGCGATGACCCGGCGGTGGTTGGCCGAGCGCAGCACAGCCGCAGCCTGGGCCTTCGCGGCGGACGTCTGCGCCTTCTCGATCAACGTTTCGTAGCTCGAGACCGCCGCCTGTTCGCGCTCGGCGGTGACGCGTACGATGTCGATCGCGCACCAGGCACCGCGAGCGAACGCTGCCGGCGGTCCTCCCGGGCGATGGTCGACGGACGTGTGGTGCGCGTTCTGCGGGTTGTAGTCCATGGGGTCTCCTCGGGTCATTCAAGATGCCGTAAAGTGAATTGCGTCCGCGGGCTGCCAATGCCTTGAGGGAGGAGTCCGTGATACGGTATGGGCCTATGATCTCGGCGATTGCTAACGCGCGGATCTTCGATGGAGAATGCGTCATCGATAGCCGCAGCATCGTGCTCGAAGGCACATGGATATCGGGCCTCGGCGGGCCAATCCCGGACGGGGCAACCGTCCTCGACGCGGCCGGCGGAACGCAAAGAAGTTGCTGAGCGCGACGATGTTGCCGACGTGCGCTCGGCTGGAATGGGCCTTACGCCACCAGGCGGCCACCCGACAGAATACATGCCCGAGAGCACCGATGAACGGATGCAAGGCTTCGCCTTCCCGTTTGTTTCGACTCCGGACGAAGCCACGGCACGGGTTGCTGCGCTGGCCGGTGAGGGCGCAGACTACATCAAGATTTTCATCGAGGACGGGACCGCGCTCGGCGTCAGACTCCCGACGCTGAGCACCGAAACGCTCCTTGCCGCCGTGCACGAAGCACATCGTTGCGGCAAAATGGCCATCGCTCACGCGACGACGGCTGATGGAGCCCAGCAAGCCATTGCGGCCGGCGTCGACGGTCTAGCACACATGTATATCGACGCGCCCGCAAAGACGGACCTCATCGGCGCGATCGCCGGCTCCGGCGTCTTTGTCACACCTTGCCTTGTACTGAATTCATCCGTGATGGGAAATTCAGCAGCCCAGTTGGCGGCCGACGACCGCGTGCGATCGAAGCTCGACGACAAATGGCTCGAGTCTCTTCGCAGTAGCATTGGTACCTATCCGCAAGGTAATCTCGATGCGGTCTTTGCAGCTGTTCTGGCCCTCCACGCAGCAGGTGTAGACGTTTTGGCCGGCACCGACGTATCGGAACCGCTGCCGATGCTCGGTGGCCTCGCACATGGCGCGAGCCTGCATCACGAATTGCAACTGCTCGTCAGGGCAGGATTGACACCGGTTGAAGCGCTCCGCGCAGCCACCGCAGTACCGGCGCGTCGCTTCGGACTTACCGATCGAGGCCGCATCGCCGTTGGAGCACGCGCCGATCTTCTTTTAGTCGAAGGCGACCCAACGCGAACGATCAGCGATACGCTGTCAATCCGTGCCGTGTGGCGGCGCGGCGCTCGACTCAACTGACGCGGGTGGGCCACCAGGATAGGCAAAGGGGAATCTAAACATTCTGCCTCGGGATGACATGAAAGGGAACATTTCAGTCTATGGGGCCGCAGCCGTATTCACGTTCTTTTGGATCGACGCGAACCGGTGGGAGGGGCGGAACTACGTCATCACGGTTCGCTAGTCGCCGCTGAGCCGCTCAACTCCACTCGCTGCTCGTCTCGCTCCAATACAACGCCTAATAGAAGTACCCCGAGCCCGCAAACAATCGGCAACCACCACGAAAACAACGCCGGCGTCCCCGCTACCGCAACCCCCAGCGACGAGCCGACCACCCGAAACGCCGAGACGGTCCCAATCGCGACGCCGGTCTGCTCGCGCGGCATCCCGCTCACGGCCGCGGTCGTGATCACCGCGTTGGATAAACCGAGTCCCACGCCAAAGAACGCAAACCCCGTCAGAATCTGCGCGACGTTCGTTTCCGGCGAGATCCCGAGCAGCAACGCCGAACCAATCACGAAGGCCGCACCCGACAAGATAAACGAGAGGCCGGCACGACCATTTCCGGCCAGCCGCGCCGCGATCGGCGAGGCAATCATCATCACGATCGACGCCGGTACGAGAAAAAGCCCCGCGACCAGCGGCGAGAACCCGCGCGTCCCCTGCAAATAGAACGTCGCGACGAAGAGAAACGCGTTGAACGCGGTAAATGCGATCACGGCGTTCGCCGCCGCCGTAGCGAATGGCAGCTTCCGGAAAAAATGCAGCTCCATCAGCGGCTCACGGCGCCGTAACTCGTATGGAACGAACAGCACCACAGCGATGATCGCGACGACCAGGGCGAACACCACAACGGCGCTCCAATGCGTCTCGCGGCCCTCGATCAGCGCCCACACGAACGCACCAAGCGTAACGATCGCGAGCACTTGGCCAACCGGATCGAAGCGTCGGGCATGCGGGGCCCGCGATTCGCTGAACACCAGCGCACTGAGTGCGAGCGCTGCAATCACGATCGGGACGTTGATTGCGAATATCCAGCGCCAACCCAGCGTTTGCGTGAGCAACCCGCCGAGCAGCGGACCGGCGCTCATCGAGAGCCCGGTCATCGTGCCCCACACGCCGATCGCCTTGGCCCGTTCCTTCGGGTCGGTGAACGTATTGGCGATGATCCCCATCCCCGACGGCGTCAACAGCGATCCGCCGAGCGCCTGAACGATCCGGAACAGGATCAATGCTTGAATCGACGGCGCGATACTACAAGCGAGCGACGCGATGCCGAAGATCGCGATGCCGGTCTGGAACATGCGCTTGCGCCCGAACCGATCGGCCAGCGACCCCGCCAGCAGCAAAACACTCGCCATCACGACGTTGTAACCGTCGACCGCCCACTGCACGTCCGCGATCGTCGACTTCAGCCCCGTATGAATCGCCGGCAACGCCACATTCATGATCGTCACGTCCATCGTGACGAGAAACAAACTCAAACAACAGACGCCGAGAACGAGTCCCGGCCTCCGCACCCCCGACGGATTCATTTACGCGCGCTTCGGCTCATCTCTCGCCCTCACCCCGAGCCCGCGGAGTTGTACTGGCCAGATTGGTGGCTGTCCCTCGACAAGCTCGGGATGACACGCGGGAGACGTGGCGAAGGCGGCTGCCATGCAGCGACTGTTGATCTTCGTCTTTGCCTTTGTGTTGGCCGCCGGCAGCCCGGCGTGGGCGGCGACTAGCGACAATGTGCCGACGTTCAATGGGTCCTACTCCGGCGATCGCTATTCGACGCTGACGCAGATCGACAAAACCAACGCGGCGAACTTGCGGCCGGTTTGCGCCTACCAGGTTGGCACCGCGGGGCCGATGCAGAGCGGGCTCATCGTGCAAGACGGCACGATGTACTTCACGCAAGACGACGACACGTTCGCGCTCGATGCAAAAACGTGCGCTTTGCGCTGGCGCGTCTCATACAAGACGACCGGCAAGAAGGTCGGCATCGCCGACCGCGGCGTGGCGCTGCTCGACGGCGTGCTCTATCGCGGGACCTCCGACGCACACCTGATCGCGCTCGATGCCGCCACCGGCAAAACGATCTGGAATGTTGAGGTCGCCGACTCGAGCAACGGCACGTCGATCGGCGGCGCGCCGATGGCATACGACGGCAAGGTGTTCATCGGGCTCACCGGTGCCGAGTTCGGCGTGAAGGGCAAGGTCATGGCGTTCTCGACCGTCGACGGCAAGCTGCTGTGGACGTTCGACGTCATTCCGACCGGCAACGAACCCGGCGCGAACACGTGGGGCAGCGCCGATGCCGCGGCGACGGGCGGCGGCAGTTGGTGGACGTCGGCGACGCTCGATCCCGCCTCGAACACCGTCTACTTCCCGATCGGCAATCCCGCGCCCGACTATGCGCCGGATTATCGCAAAGGCAAGAACCTCTACACCAATTCCGAGGTCGCGCTCGACACCAACACCGGGCACCTCAAGTGGTACTTCCAGCTCGTTCCCAACGACTATCACGATTGGGACACGACGACGCCGCCGTCGATGTTCACCGCTGCGAACGGTCGCAAGCTGATGGCCTTTGCCGGCAAGGACGGACGGCTGTTCGTGATCGACGCGAACACCCACGCGGTCGTCGTGAACGTTCCCGTCACGACGATCACCAATCCCGATCTGCCGATCACGCCGGAGGGGACCTTCTTCTGCCCTAACATGGGCGTGCAATGGAACGGCCCGGCGTATAGCCCGCTCGAACACCTGACGTACGTGAACTCGATCGACTGGTGCTCGACGATCAAGCGCGGGCCGATCCAATACGTCGCCGGGAAGCCGTTTCTCGGGAGCTCGAACGGTTCGGGCGAACGCGCACCCGACCGCACCGGTTGGCTGCACGCCATCGATCCCCTTACGGGCAAAGCCGCGTGGACGTATCATGCCGCGGGTCCGATGGTCGCCGGTATCACGGTGACCGCCGGGGGCGTGCTCTTCACCGGTGAGTACACGGGACTCTTCGATGTCTTCGATGCGGCGAACGGCAACGTGCTCTACCAGTTCCAAACCGGCGCACCGATGGGTGGCGGCGTCGTCACGTATACGGTCGGGGGCAAACAGTACGTTGCGGCGAGCAGCGGCAACACGTCCGTCGCGTCGTTACGCGGGGCGGGCGCCGGGATGATCTACATCTTCGCCCTCCCGTAAGGCGGGTGGAAGTGATTCCCGGCCAAAGCGAGGAGCTGCCCTGAAATGCAGCCCACTTGGGAACCCCATACCAAACACGGGCACCTCACGACGCAAAGCGATCTGCCCGCAACCGTGTTCGCCTTCCCGCGCGAGCGTAAAGAGCCGCTGACTGACGCGCAGCACGTACGCAGCGCGATCGCGCGCTTCAACCAGGTCACCGGCGTCACGGATGAAGAGCGCGACCTTGCGTTTGCGAACATCCAGAAAGCCGCTGCCTATTACGGCGTCGAGCTATCCGAACGATCGTGGCACGACCTCGGCTAGAGTTATAATTTTTGGTACACCAGTGCCGTTGGTGTGCCGCCATGCTCGTACGTCATTCGACTGAGGCTCGATGCGCGAAGCGCGCCCGATAATAGAACGTTATCAGGAGCGCAGCTCGAGTTCGATAACTGCCATTATCGACACCGCCTCCGGAACTAGAACCGTCGAACGGGTGTTTGGAAAGATGACCATGCAAGCCACCCTCCTCGAGACCTGGATCGCGCTGGGCCGTCCGGCGGAGCCGGAGGAAATCGTCGCGGTCATCGCGTTTCTGGCAAGTGCGGAACGCTTCGGTGCTCTCCGAACCTGGTCGAGACCTATGGCCCCCAGATGACCTCCGACGCCGGAAAGGCGCGTGGGAAGACGCCGTACTTCGCGGACACATCGATTACCGGTTGCACGAGCGCCGGGCTCAGGTCGGCGCCGAGGATGCCGCGCGGCGTGCTCCTGATGACCGAGAGCGGAATCTTCGAGACCTGGGCGAGCAACGGCGCCGTCACGTCGTGGTGCGCGTTGGCGAAGGTCGCCGCCCGCTCGACGACGTGCCGGAAGGCGGCGATAACGGCGGGATGTTTGGTCGCGTAGTCGGTCGTTGTGAACCACGCCGATTGCAGATAGCGCAAGCCGATCGCGTCGAACGCTGACGCGAGCACGCGCGCTTCGCCCGAGGCCAATGCCTCATCGAGCTGCGGGCGCACGGTGAGCGACGCCGCGACGCGATGCGCGGCGAGCGCGGGACCGTCTTCGTTTTGCGGCAACTCGACGAACTTGAGGCTCTTGCCGTCGCCACCGTTCTGATCCATCCACGCCAAGATCGCGGCTTGGTCGAGACTGTTGAGCGCCGAAAGCGCGACCGTCTGTCCGTTGAGGTCCATCGCGGTCTTGTAGGTCGCGTCTTTCGCGACGATCAGCAGTCCGTAGGGTGCCTTCGTGTCGTACAATGTGGCTGGCGCTATCAGCGTGAACGGGATGTTGTGCAGGTGCGCGATGAGGATCGAGGTGAGGCTCGCCTTACCGATGTCGAACGCACCGCTCGCGACGCCGGCCGCAACCGCGGCGCCGCTGGTTGGCGAGCTCTGCAGCGCGACGTCGAGCCCAGCCTCGCGGAACCATCCCTGGCGTTGCGCGAAGAGGATCGCGACGAACGTGTCATCGGGCGTCGAGGCGACCGTGACCGGCGTGAGCGCCGCCCTTTGCTGAGCCGCTGCGTTCGTGGCAGCAAGCGCGAGTGCGGCGAACAGTGCAGCGCCGAAGCGAAGAACGCGGAACATGGCAGCGAGCATCCTTTCTTACAGGAGAATATCGCGCGGACAAAAATTTTCTTCGACCGATCGGATGCCGAGCCTTTGCTCGAGGAGAATCCCATGCTGTCTGCCGGCAGAGCGCTCGCGCGCATCCTCAAGGACGAAGGGTCGGAGTATCTCTTCTGTTTTCCGACCAGCGAGATTATCGAAGCCGCCGCGCTCGAGGGGTTGCGGGTCATCACGTGCCGCACCGAGCGCACCGTCACCAACATGGCCGACGGCTACACGCGCGTCCACAACGGCCGGCGTATCGGCGTGTGCGCCGTGCAGGGCGGCCCGGGCGTCGAGAACGCGTTCGTCGGCGTCGCGCAAGCCTACGCCGACTCTTCGCCCATCCTCATGATCGCGGGCGGCGCAGTACGGGGGCGCCGCGGTCTACCGGCGATGTTCGACGGCATTCGCAACTATGCGGGCGTGACGAAGTGGGCCGACCGCATCGACGCCCCGGAGCGGCTACGCGAGATGGCGATGCGCGCGTTCACCAAGCTGCGCAACGGCCGGCGGCGGCCGGTCTTTCTCGAACTGCCCTCCGACGTGGCGATGGAAGGAGTCGACGAGACGGCCCCGCCCTACGCGCCCGTGCCCCGCTACGCGAGCGCGGGCGATCCGGCCGACGTGTCGGCCGCGATCACGCTGCTGCTAGGAGCGCGCCGGCCGATGCTCTATGTCGGCCAGGGCGTACTGTGGGGCGAGGCATCGGAGGAACTGCGTCGCTTTGCCGAGCTGCTCGCGCTGCCGGTAATGACGACGACGCTGGGCAAAGGCGCGTTTCCCGAGGATCACCCGCTCGCGCTGGGCATCGGCGGCACCGACATCACCGCAATGGCCGATCGCTTTCTCGACACGGCCGACGTCGTCGTGTGTCTGGGTGCGAGCCTCATGCAGACGTTGGCGGCGGCGGCGATCCCCGCCGGGCGGACGATCGTCCATTGCACCGACGACGCCGACGATCTCAACACCGAGTACCGCGCCGCGCAGGCGATCGTCGGCGACATCAAGCTCGTATTGCGTCAACTGACCGCCGAGGCCGAACGGCGCGGCGGCTCCGCCGGCGAATCGCCCGTCGCGGAAATCCGCATGCTGCGCGAGGCCTGGCTCGCGCAGTGGATGCCGCTCCTTACCTCCGACGAGATACCGATCAACCCGTACCGCATCGTTTGGGACCTCATCCGCACGATCGACCCCGCCACGTCGATCGTCACGCACGATGCGGGCTCGCCGCGCGCGCAGATCGCGCCCTTCTACCCCGCGCTCGCACCGCGCAGCTACATCGGCTGGGGCAATTCGCACCAGCTCGGCGCGTCGCTGGGACTGATCATGGGCGCCAAGCTCGCCGCGCCGGAGAAACTCGCCGTCGCCTACATGGGCGATGCCGCGTTCGGCATGTGCGGACTCGATTTGGAGACCAGCGTGCGCGAGCGCATCCCGCTGCTGTGCATCGTGAACAACAATTCCGCCATGGCAGGCTATGCGAGCCGCTTGCCACAGGCGACGGAACGCTACGGCGTGGGGACGGTGTCGGGGGACTACACGCAGATCGCGCGCGGCCTGGGGGCGTGGGCCGAACGTGTCGACCAGCCGGCCGAGATCGTACCTGCGTTGCGGCGCGCGCTCGCGGCCGTTGCTGCGGGTGAGACCGCAGTGCTCGAGTTCATGACGAAGGTCGAGGTTACGATGGTGCGGCACGGGGCAACCGTTCCTCCGGCATAGCTCGAAGATCCGGAAGCCGACCGGCGTGAGGTTACGGCGATGAAACAAACTCTTTGGCGTCGATGGCTCGTTTGACGGCGCCCTCGCGCACGGCGGCATCAAGGACGGGCTGAATTCGAGCCACGTCAAGTTTATCGGCGAAGTCGGTACGTGTCATTTGCACGAGCACGTCGCTTGGGAGAGAGACGTACTTCTGCAGCATCGCCCCGGTCTCGGCCTGGTGTGCATTAGCCCAGGTCGCCGATTTCTCGACGGCCGCGACGAAACGCCGTGCCAGCGCCGGGTTCTTCGCGAGCCATTCCTTACTGGCGTACCAGAGGTTGAGGTACCACTGCGGCGCGAGTGCGGCATATGGGCAGCCGAGCGAACGCGTTTGAGATCGGAACGCCATTAAGTTCGTGTCGGCGATGAAGGCCGCGTCGATACGGCCGGTGGTAAGCGCGGGCCCCATACTGGTGAACGGCATCTCGACGAATTTGACCTGGGCCGGGTCCACGCCATCCTTGCGCAGCCACGCCGCAGTTGCCGCTTGCGTTATGCCGCGGACCTCGACGAGACCGACCGTCTTGCCGATGAAGTCTTTCGTTGTCTGGATGGGCGACGACTTCAGCACGACCATGAACGACTGCGGTTTGGAGTCGACGAACATCGCGCTGGGGGCGATCGCATAAAACGGCAGGCCCGACTCGACGGCGTTGGCAAGTGAAATCGGATTGCCGAGGCCAACGTCGACGGAGCCGCCGGCGACAGCGGCTGCGATCGCGCCCGAGTTTCCGAGCATGACGAGTTCTACGTTGATGCCGGCCGCTTTGAAAAAGCCGCCGGCGTCGGCGTACACACCCTGCGCGAATGCGTCGGTCGTCATATAGGCAACACGGATCGTCCCCGCCGGCGGCGCGTCGGCAGCGAGAACGGCAGACGGTGTGAGCGCCGCAGTCCCTAACAGGGCAAGGGCATGACGTCGATCGATCACCGTCATCTGGCCTCCGACTGCGCGCGTCCGCAGGCAAACGTTGCATCATCCCGATCGCGTAGCGAAATACCCGCGTTGCGATAAGCTTCCTGAATCGATTGCTTGTCATCGGCGTCGGGCGGCGGCTCGACGTCGGGGCCCGGACGCAAGAGGCCGCCGTTCCCGCCGACACACCATTGGTAGTACTTCATGTGGTTCCACGGATGCGCGCCGCGCAACAAGTAAGGGCGCTGCAACGCCGCAAACCGTTCGTATGCCGGCGCGATCTGCCAGTAGCGCGCGAGAGCTTCGTCAAGACGACCGTTCGCAAGCGAGTCGACGATGTCAACGACGTTGCGTTGTTCGGGCGACTGGACGCAGTCGGTGAGCCACTGACCGGTCCAGCGGATCGGAAACGTTTGCGCGAGAACCATGAGCATCCCGAGATCGGCGGTGCCGACGAGGATGCGGTCGGAAAGGCGCCGGCAGAATGCGAACGCGGTCGCTGCGTCGAGCGTTTGGGTCAGTTTCACCGCCGCGACGTTCGGCAGATCGGCGAGGCGGTCGAATACGTCGAGCGGGATGCCGCTGGGATGCAGCGCCCGAAATGCCGCCGAACGATACGCGTAGAGCACGATGCCGAGCGGCGTCGATTCGATCAGGCGCTTATAGCCGGCGTAGAGGTCTTCAGCCGACGCCGGGCCGCTGCGAATCGTCAGCAACACGTGCGTGCAGCCGGCCCGCTCGGCGTCCGCCAAGAGTTCGCGGTTCATCTCTTCGGTCGCGGCGCCGACGACGGCACTGGTGGCGATGCGTCCGCGCGCTTCATCCGACACAATCTCTAAGAGCCGACGGTACTCGCCGCGTTCGAGACCGGGCGTGCTGCTGAAAAGCGAGAAGTACCCCTGCGCGATCCCGGCGCGTACGTCGTGCCGGATGCCCGCCTCGTCGATCGAATCGTACCCGGCGCGAAATGACGGCAAGACCAGGCCTTCAACGCCCCGGAAGGTGGCGTTCGCCCAGGCTTTCGAGGCCGCCTCACGCGTCTTTACGGTGCCGCTCACGGCTGGGTTTTCCATCCCGTTTGAGAGAGATCGACGCGCTGTCCCACCGGATCGAAGACGAAGGTTTCGGCAAAGCGCCCGTCACGTGGCAACTCGTAGTCGTTCGGCTTCGCCCCATTGGCATATGCGGCATCGACCGTTGCGGCAAGATCGTCGACTTGGAAGCCGAGATGATCGATGCCGCTGCGGTTGTCTTTCATTTCGGGGCCATGGTTCGGCAGAACCGCGAAGTTCACGTGACCGTCGGAGAGGTATACAGCGCCCCGTTCCCAGTCGCGTCGAAACACTTCATGCAAGCCGAACGTCCTGACATAGAATTCGGCCAGCGCCGGCGGATCATCGGTTGCGACCGCAACGTGACGAATGCGCGCTTTGCCGCCGCCGCCGACCTTCCAGCCGGCACTCGAGAGATCGATCCGTTGCCCGACCGGATCGGCAATAAACGCTTCGTTCTGCCGGCCGTCCTGGGGCACGGTCTTCGGTCCGGCCTTCGCACCATTGGCGAGTGCAATGCCGGCAATGCCGTCGACGTCCTCGACCTCGAAGCCGAAGTGGTCGAGCCGTTCGGCCTTCGCGTTCGCTGGGATAATCGCCAGGTTGATCGCGCCATCCGAAAGATAGATCGCGATCTTACCGCTCTCGGCGCTCCGGTGACGGAACTGCTCGGTCAACCCGAACGTATCGCAGTAAAATGCCGCGAGTTCTTCTTGCCGATTGGTGCAGATCGCGAGATGACGAATCCGTGCCATGCTTGTCTATCGTCCTTCCGGGCGGGTGAAGAGCGCCCCGGCCCAACTGCGCAGTCGACGTTCGCTATCTCGCTCAACGCCCGACCTCATCGAGCCGATCGAAGGTTTAGGCGACCGCACGCCGTGGGGCATTCCTCCATGGCTCGACTTCTTCAAGGAAAGCAGTTTTCCATGTGAAATCGAGTCAGCCTGACTCTAGCAAGGAGGGCGGAACTATGACGGCGATCGGTATTCGTTCGGGCCGCGCGTGCTGCGCCGTTCTCGCGGCGGTCACGCTCTTCGCGCTGCCTTTGCCCGGCGCAGCCATCGATCCGTATGAACTCGACGTCATCGCTCCCATGAGCGGCAACGGAGCTTTTATCGGCCGAGCGTTGCCGGCTACGTTTGCGGCCATTGAGGATGTCGTCAACAAGAGCGGCGGGATCGGCGGCCGCCCCGTTCATTTCGTCATTCTCGACGACCAATCGAATCCGCAAGTCGCGCTGCAGCTGGCCAACGACCTCGTCGCAAAGCAAGTCCCCATCATCCTCGGCCCATCGTTGTCGGCGACGTGCAACGCCATTATTCCGCTGGTCCAAAGCGGACCGGTCTTGTACTGCTACTCCCCCGCAATTCACCCCGCAGCGGGGAGTTACGTATTCTCGGCCCAGGTCGAGACACAGAGCTCAATCGCCGCATCGATTCGGTATTTTCGTTTGCGCGGTATGACCAAGATCGCGTTTCTCTCCACGACCGATGCCAGCGGCCAAGATGGCGAACGCGGTGTTGATGCGGCGCTGGCCCAACCGGAGAACAGCTCGGTACGCCTGGTCGCTCGCGAGCACTTTGCCGTTACGGACCTCAGCGTGGCCGCTCAGGTGGCCCGCATAAAAGCGGCGAACCCGCAGCTCCTCATCTTGTGGACTGCCGGCACCCCGACCGGCACCGCGCTCCGCAATATGCGCGATGCCGGCCTAGCGGTGCCGGCCCTGCTTTCAGCGGCCAATCTTACCTACGCACAGATGCAGCAGTACGCTTCGTTCATGCCTCCGGAGCTGCTCTACGCCGGCGTGCCGGCCATGGACCCGAACGGGATCGCCAACAAAGGCGTGAAAGCGCTCGTCACGGATTTTCTCCGTGCGATGGCTGCGCAGGGCGTCAAGGATGTCGACTATCCGCCGCTCGCGACGGCGGACCCGACCTTTATGGTCATTGCGGCCCTACGGAAGCTGGGAACGAACGTAACGGCCGACAAGCTGCGTGACTATCTGGCCCATCAGCGGGGCGCGCTAGGACTCTTTGGCTCCTACGACTTCCAAAAGATTCCGCAGCGCGGTCTCGACGACAGCGCCGTCCTCATGGTGCGCTGGGATCCCGCGAAAAATACGTGGATCGGGATCAGCCGTCCCGGCGGTACGCCGCTCTAGACGCCGTCGCGCGCGAGACCTACGCGGTCGATTGGCGTTCCGCTTGCGCCGCGATTCCGTGGCGCAAGAGAATCTTCGCCGTGTCTTCGATGTGCTGCGTGATGAGTCGCGTAGCAAGGTCGGCGTCGCGCCGCAGCGCGGCCTCCATCAATGCGCGGTGCTCGCCCAAGATATCGCGCACGTGCGAAGCGGCGTAATACGAGACGACGAGCTTTCGGTACCGCTCCGAGTGATGATGGAGCGTGGTGTGGAACGTCTTTGTCCAGTCGGAACCGCACGCTGAAATGAGGGCGTCGTGAAAGCGCCGATGCTGCTCTTCGTAGGCCCGACTGATGCGGCGCGAATCGGTCGCGTCGCGTGACGGAATGCCGGCCAGGCGATGGAACTCCGCCAATAGGAGCGCTTCCCACTCTCGGTCGCCGTGCGCGATCGCGTCGCGGATTGCTAGGCATTCGATCTCGATCCGAACGCGGGTCAGATCCTCCAAATCGCGTGCGGAGACAGGCGCGGCCCGAAAGCCGCGCTGGTCTTCGACGATGACCATGCCTTCGGCAGCAAGGGCGCAGAGCGCCTCGCGAATGGCACTGAGTCCCTTTCCGAACCGCTGATGCAAGCGCTTCACGCTGATACGCTGACCGGGCGGAAGCATACCGTTGAGGAGTTCGTCCCGGATGGCATCGATCACCGCGGCGCGCAGTGACGGATGATCTCCGCGCTGCAAAAGGGGAATGTCCGGCGGCGCACCCGCCGCGTTGTATGCCATCCGAATGCCTCCCAAACAAACGCCTTGACACCGGTGTCCCGAATAGATTAATTATACGAAAGTATATTTCCCGCTTCTCGATCGGTGCTGTTCATGGCATTTCAGTTGGCTCGCACAGGTATCGGGGCATGAGCGTCGACGCCCTCGGCACGATCGGTCTTGATGTGCAAGACGTCGAGCGCTGGACGCGGTTCGCAGCGGAGATCCTCGGCGCTGCCGTGGGTGAGCGCACCGGTGGGGGCTCGCAGTTGCTGCGGCTCGACGAACGCGGGCATCGCATCGCGCTGTTGCCGGGACGGCGCGACGACCTCGCGTACCTCGGTTGGGAGGTCGCCGGCGAGACCGAATTGCGCGCCGTGATGCGGCGCCTCGAGGCGGCCGGGGTAACTGTGGGCCGCGCAGACGCCGAGCTCCGGGCCGAACGCGGCGTCGCGCAGCTTGTCTTTTGCACCGATTCAAACGGCATACGTAACGAAATCTCTTACGGCGCCCAGCCGGCGTCGGCGCCGTTCTCTTCGCCGCGCGGGATTCCAGGTTTCGTGACGGGCGACCAAGGCGTCGGCCACGTGGTGCTCTCAGTCGACGACGCCTCGGCGGCGATGACCTTCTATCGCGATTTGCTGGGCCTGCGCGTCAGCGACTTCATTGACTTCGAGCGGGAGCCCGGAGTCGACGTCCATATGACGTTCCTGCACTGCAACGAGCGCCATCACAGCCTGGCGTTTGTCGAACGGCCGGGCGCGGCACGCCGGCTTTCTCACCTGATGCTTGAGATGCGCTCGATAGACGACGTCGGAGCGACCTTCTCGCTATGCGAGCGCGAGGGCGTGCCAATCGCGATGTCGCTTGGGCGCCACACCAACGACGAAATGTTTTCGTTCTACCTAGTTACGCCGTCGGGCTTCAACATCGAGATCGGTTTCGGGGGGAAATCGATCGACGACGAACGTTGGGAAGTTCGCACGTACGATGCCGCCAGCGTCTGGGGCCATCGCCGGCCCGTGCTAGCCCAACCGCCGCTTTCCACATCACAACCCGAAGGACTTTTACGATGAACACGCTTTGGTTAGAGTTACTGGGCGCCGAAGTTCGGTACCGCGGCCGCCGTTTCAAAACGCGCACGATCGAGGTCGGCGCCCAGAACCCTCAAAAACTGATCTTGATCCACGGCGTCGGTGGCCACGCGGAAGCTTACTCACGTAATCTCCAACGGCTCGGCGAGCGCTATCACGCCATTGCGATCGATCTGCTTTGGCACGGCCTTTCATCGAAGCCGCCGTTCACTCCCGAGATGGTGCCGCAGTACGCGCTGCAGTATCTCGATTTGCTCGACGATCTGGGCGTCGAGAAGGCGTCGATCGAAGGCGAATCGCTCGGCGGCTGGGTCGCGCTCTGGACCGCCATGCACTATCCGGACCGGGTCGAAAAAGTCATTCTGAATACGACGGCGGGCATTCGCTGGAATCGGGACAAAGTGAAAATCGATGACGCCGGCGGAACCAACCTGCTACGCGAGCGTTCGCTTGCGGCGATCAACGATCCAACGCGCGAAACCATCAAGAAACGTCTGGAGTGGCTGATGGCGTCGCCGGATCGGGTGACCGAAGAATTGATCGACCTTCGCTACGCGATCTATACGCGCCCCGATACGAACGCCTCATTGAAGAATGTCTTCGCGAATAGCTTTCAGCGCGGCCCGGAAGCGAAGCACTTCGTCGAAGAAGACGATCTCGCGAAGCTCACTGTGCCGGCGTTCGTCTTATGGTCCGACAAGAACCCGGGTGCCGGCGAAGACGCGGGCCAGCGCCTCGCGGGACTGATCCCCGGTTCGAGTCATTACTGCCTGCGTGATGCGGCCCACTGGCCGCAATGGGAACAGCCGGAAGATCACGATCGCGTCGTGCTCGAGTTCCTCGACGGCAAACGCGTCGCAGAGATGGCTACGCCGGCATAATGATCGACGTCGACGTCGAACGTGGTCTTATTGCCCGCCGTATTTTCTCCGACCCGGAAATCTACGCGACCGAACTCGATCGCATCTTCGGCCGCAGTTGGCTCTTCCTGGCTCACGAAACACAAATCCCGGCGGCTGGCGACTATGTAACGTGCCGCATGGGCGAAACGCCCGTGATCGTCACCCGGGACGCCTCCGATAGAATCCGCGCCCTGATCAACAGTTGCCGTCATCGCGGGAACGCGGTGACGCGGAATGATGCCGGCAACGCACGTACGTTTACGTGTCCCTATCACGGCTGGTGCTACGACCTCCAGGGCAAGCGCGTCGAGAGCGGCGCGCTGGTCGGGCTGCCGGGGCTCAAGAGCTATTACGACGACACGTTGGCACTGGAGTCGTGGGGCCTCGTTCCGGTGGCGCAGGTTGCGACCTACCACGGATTGATATTCGGGACATTCGACCCTAAGGCACCGCCGCTCGAAGAATTTCTCGGCGACTTTCGCTGGTTCATCGACATGGTTCTCGATCGGGGGGATTTCGCCGCCGTTCCCGGCGTCGCTCGGTGGCGGATGAAATGTAACTGGAAATTCGCCGCCGACAACGCGATTGGCGATAACTCGCACGCGCAGGTAGCGCATCGCTCGGCCTTCATTGCCATGGAGCGCAAACTTGGAGCGCATCGCGCGACGGTCGGCGTTCAGGAACCGGGGTTCACCATTCTCACGGACTACGGACACGGCGCGAACTGTAAGAGCGCGTACTTCGCCGAGCGTGCGGATCCGACCGCCGTTCGCAAGCCCTTTACGCGCATCGATCCGGTATTCGAGAAGTGGCGCGAGAACGACGCGGTCCTCGACGTTCTGGGACCGTTGCGCTCGCAAATTGTTCGCTACAACGGCAACGTCTTCCCGAATCTGTTCATGATCGATCAGCTTTTGATGATGCGCAATCCGCTCGGCCCCGGGGAAACCGAAATCCGTGCCGTAGCCCTGTACGACCGCAGCGCCGCGCCGGAGATACAAACCCTGCAAAAGCGGCGCGCTTTCCAAAAATTCGGTCCGTCGGGCTTGCTCGAGCAAGAAGACGGTGAGAACTGGGATCAAGCGACGGCGGGCTCGCGCATTCGCGAGTTACAAGATGCCGCGCTCAATTACGAGATGGGCATCGGGACCGGCCGAATCATCCGTGATGAGCTGACGCCGCCTCGCATCGAAACAATGATCAACGAGCACGCTCAGCTGTGGTTTTATCAAGCTTGGGCCGAAGCGCTCGAAGCCGCCGATTGGGCGACACTTCGAGAGCGCCACGCTCAACCCGCCGGAACGATGTGATATGGCCGTACGAATTATCGTTACGATTACCGCCCCGAGCGCGGAAGCCGCCGCCGCCGGCGTCGCCGAACGCGTCGAATTGTGCAAACGCACGGAGGCAAACGAGGAAGGCTGCCTGCAATATGAGGTCTTCCACAGTGCCCTGCATCCCGAACGCTTCGTGCTCATTGAGTTGTGGTCGGATCGTGCCGCCTACGATAAGCATTGGCAGTTGCAACAAGAGCGCGAGCGCGAGAATCCGAAGCCGCCGCCCCCCCCGCCCGTACCCGGTGTCCCCGCTCGCCGCTCCACGATCGAAATCTACGAACAACAGGTGTACAAAGTCGTCGACGGCATTTGGCAAGCGGCCGAGGAGTCGGCCCGTAGCCAAACCATCCGGTGGGCAGGCTGATGATCGAAAGCGCCTCGCCGGCCGCGATCGATGAACTCGTCAGGCAACACGAAATCGAGCAAGCCCTCTACGCCGAGGCGGCGCTGCTGGACGCACACGACTATACGGGCTGGCTCGAGGCGCTGACCGAGGACGTGACCTACTGGATGCCGATCCGCGAGACGCGCGCGGCAGGGGAAGCCGAGCGCGAGTTTACCCGCTTTGGCGAAGGCGCGTTCTTCGACGAAGACCGGCACATGCTGGAACTCCGCGTCGAGAAGCGTCTGAGCGGTTCGGCATGGTCCGAGGACCCACCATCACGGACGCGCCACTGCATTTCCAACGTGCGGATCGTTGAAACGTCGCCATCGGGAGACGTAACGGTATCGTGCAACCTCGTCGTGTTTCGCATTAGGCTCGACGACGACGAAGACGTCTGGGTCGGCCGCCGTGTCGACCGCTTGCGAAAAGTCGATGGGCGCTGGAAAATCGCGCGACGCGAGATCTATCTCGATCAGACGGTCTTGCTTTCAAAAAATCTCAGCACGTTTTTCTAGTCCATCGGAGAAGCTATGAGCGCAATCCCCGTCGACGGTCTGCACCACGTAACGGTCGTCGTGAACAACGCGCGAGCGACTGCCAAGAAATTTTCCACGATGTATGGCATCGATCTCTGGGAGGTTACCGCGTACGATCCCTCGCGCTTGGGCGATGCGACCACGCACGGCTTTCGGGCCGAACAGAGTTACCTTAGCGCGACCGGCACGGTGTCGACGGATTCGGGACCGCTGACGTTCGTACTCGTCGAGCCGCGGGCTGGTTGGACGACCTACCACGAATTCCTCAATACTCGTGGCGAGGGAATCCACTCAATCTGTACGGCCGTCGTAGAGCGCGATGCGATCGGGGGAATCCGCGCAGACCTCGAGGAGCGGGGCGTTCCCGTCGGACAATCGGCAACGCGGGACCGCGCCGTCGACAGCGTGCTCTTCGACACGCGTGCGAAGCTTGGTGGATTCTACATCGAGGTTCTCGCGACCGCGGCGCCGCTCCGCGAACTCGACCTGCACACCGACGAATCCTGGGATTTCCGCGCGGACCGGGCCGGCCGCGCTCCGTTGATGTTGCTCGGCGGCATCAAGCACTTCGGGGTTGTGGTGCCCGATCTCATGGCCGCCGTGAACGGCTATTCCGAACTGTTCGGGATCGCCACGTTCTCTTTCCGGAATTGGCGCACGGCGCCGGGCTCGCTCGACGAGCCGACCTATCTCGGTAAGCCTGTCGATCACGCCTATTTCACGACGATGGTGACGCCGATCGAGAGCGTTGCTTTCGAAGTGATCCAGCCGACGCTCGGCCCGAGCCATTATAAGGAGGACTACATGCAACGGATCGGGCCGGGTATCCACCACATTCACGGCGGCAACCTCGATGATGCGGCGGCCTGGCAAAATCTGCGCACGCGCATGGCCGAGCACGACGTGCCGGTCGTTATGAGCGGCGGCATTCTCGACAACTACGTCGATTTCTATTACCTCGACACGCGAGCGGCCCTCGCCGGCTACGTAACCGAATTCGTCGTGCCCGGCAAAAACCACGACCGCGGACGGCCGAGCGTCCCATTTGCCATGACCGTGGACCTGTCGGCGCCCGTGCAGCCGTATGCGGGAGCGCACCGGTGAAAATTGCTCCGGCGCTCTGCCCCGTCGCGCTCCGGGCGCTCAAACCGCCGAAGCAATAGAGCCGCCCCGTGATGCGACAGCTTGGTGCGGCCCTGCTTGCGATCGCCTTCGCCGCGATTGCCGGTTCCGCGCGCGCGGCCGAACCGTTTGAGATCGCCGCGATTCTCTCGATGACGGGGCCGGGCGCATTTATCGGCGCAGCCGAAGCGCAGACGCTCAGCGTCATCGAAGCCCGGACGAACGCCGCGGGCGGCCTGCACGGACGCGCCATCCACTTCCATGTTTGGGACGATCAATCCAGTCCGCAAATCAGCGTCCAAATCGCCAATCAGCTCATCGCGGCGCGGGTCGCGGCGTTTCTCGGGCCGACGATTCCGGCGACCTGCCTTGCGATCCAACCGTTGGTCGAAAAGAACGGACCGCTGATGTATTGCCTGAACCCGTCGATTCACCCCGCGAGCGGAAGTTATGCCTTCTCTGCGGGCGAGGATAGCGCGGATGTGGCTGCCGTCATCCTGCGCTACCTCAAAGGCCGCGGGCTGACGCGCATTGCGAGTTTGCACGCAACCGATGCCAGCGGCGCAGATCTCGCGCGCGCATTCGATGCGGCGTTCGCAATGCCGGAAATGCGGTCGCTTTCGCAAGTCGCTCAGGAACGCTTCAATCCAACGGACGTCAGCGTGTCCGCACAAATAGCGCGAATCAAGGCCGCGAACCCGCAGGCGCTGTTGACGTGGACCGCCGGAACGCCGCTCGGTACGGTTTTGCGCGGTGCGCACGATGGGAGTTTGACCATCCCGATCGTCACGTCGGGTGGCAACATGAACCTCGAGCAAGTCCGCCAGTATGCGTCGTTTCTACCCCCGGAGTTGCTGTTCAGCGCGCAGATCGCATGGACGCCGGGCAACGTCGGCCCGGGACCGATACGGGATGCCCAGCGCGACTACGCCGGCGCGATCAGGGCCGCCGGCTATCAGCCCGACGCGGGTTATACGATTGCCTGGGATCCCGCGCATGCCTATCTCGACGCCTTTCGTAAGTTGGGTCTGGGAGCGACCGCCGATCAAATGCGGACGTATATCTCTGGGCTGCGTGGCTGGATCGGGATCGACGGCGTGTACGATTTCCGCGGCGTGCCACAACGCGGCCTCGATCAAAACGCCGCGCAAGTGATGGCTTGGGAGCCAAAGACCGGCGATTTCGTAGCCGTGAGCAAACGCGGCGGCCTGCAACTGCGATGATTTCTCGTCTTCGCATCATGCAGACGGCGGCCGCTGTGGCCGTCCTCGGCGCTACCCGCGCGGACGCTCAATCGCGGCCTATCATCGAGGTCGCTTGCGGGGCCAGCGATTCGTCCGGACTCCCTCTCTATGCGAACGATCTTGGACTCTACAAAAAGTCCGGTCTCGACGTGAACCTGACGATCGTTGGGAACAGCAGCAGCATCTTGCCTAGCGTTGCCGGTGGTTCGTACGACGTGGGCGTGACGAATGTCGGCACCTTCGCCGTGGCGCGGGATCGCGGTATTCCCGTGCGCCTGTTCGCTTCGGGTGGCGTCTATTCTCCCTCGGCGCCGACCGCGCTGTTACTCGTTCCGCTTGACTCACCGGTCCGAACGGCCGCCGATCTGAACGGGAAGACGATCGCTGTCAACGGGCTCAAAGCCGATATCAGCATGTTCGAAACGCAAGCCTATCTCGATAAGAACGGTGCCGATTCCAAAACGATGAAATACGTCGAGGTTCCGTTTCCAGAGATGGGTGCCGCACTCGCACAACACCGCATCGACTGTGCGTTCGTCATCGAGCCCTTCTTGACGAAGGCGAAACCGTACGCGCGCACGTTTGCCGATCCCTCAACCGGCATCGCTCCACGCTTTCAGACGTCGGCAATTTTTGCGACCGAGGCCTGGCTGAACGCCGATCCCGACCGGGCGCGGCGCTTCGCGACCGCGATTCGTGCGACCGCGCAGTGGGCCAACGGGCATCATCGCGAGTCGGCCGCCATTTTGGGCCGTTACGCCAAGCTCGAACCGGAGGTCATCGGCACGATGCAGCGCCAAGAGTACGCACCCACACTGGACCCGGTCTATATTCAGCCGGTATTAGATACGGCATTTCGTTACGGGCTCGTGCACGCGCCGTTGTCGGCAACCGACTTGATTTGGACTGCGAATGGCCGTTGATGAATTGAGTGCCGCGGCGGTGGACGCCCTCGTCGACCCCAACCGCGGCCGGCTCCACATGCGGATCTATACCGACCCGGATGTGTTTCGTGCCGAGATTCGGCGCATCTTCAACACTACATGGCTGTTCGTCGCGCACGAAAGCCAAGTTGCTCATGCCGGCGACTATCTGACGTCGTACATGGGGCTCGTCCCAGTCGTCGTGACACGCGACGAGGACGGCGGTCTGCACGTCCTCGTCAATCGCTGCATGCACCGCGGAGCAACGATCTGCCAGCGTGAATCGGGCAACGCTTCGTTTTTTCGGTGCGAATATCACGCCTGGACGTACGACAATCGCGGTCGCCTGATCGGCATCAGCCGGCCCAAAGGCTACGCGCAGCAAGAACTCGACGAATTCGCAGCCGGGCTCTCGACCGCCGCACGAATTGCGTCCTACCGCGGCCTGATCTTCGCAAGCTTCGCGTCCGACGGTCCCTCGTTGGACGCACACCTCGGGGCGGCAAAGCCGTACATCGATGAGTGGGCCGATCAGTCGCCGACTGCCGACGTTCGCATCGAAGGCGGGGTCTGGAAGCATCGCTACAAGGGCAATTGGAAGCTGCAAGTCGAGGGCAGCAACGAGGGTTACCATCCCGAGTTCTTGCACCGCATCGGCGGGCTGTTGCGCGCGCGCACCGGGGTGAGCGGCTTGCGCCCCTGGGCCGACTCGACGGCGAACGGCTATGATCTGGGAGGCGGGCATAGCGTGATGGAATTTCCGCGCTCGGAAAGCACACATGCGCCGGAGTACATTGCACTGCTGCACGAACGACTGGGTTCGGAGCGGGCCGAGCGCGCGCTCGCGGCATCTTGGCGTTTACAGTTGTTTCCGAACCTGGCCCTCGCGCCGACGAACGTGCGCGTGATTCGCCCGCTGGCCGTCGATCTGACCGAGGTCTGGCAGTACAACGTGACGTTGCCGGACGTTCCGCAGAGCACCGCTCTCGATCGCATTCGCAGCGAGCAACTCTTCTACGGCCCCTCGGGCTACGGAAGCCCCGACGATTTGGAGATCTTCGAGCGCATTCAAGAGGGCTGCCTGGCGGCAACGAACGAGCAACTCGATCCCTACGTCTGGCTCAACCGGGGACTGCGCAGCGAAGTGCATCGGGCGGACGGCGTTCGCGTCGCTCACACGACGAGCGAGGTCGAACAGCGCGCGATCTATTACGCCTGGAGTGCTTTGATGAAATCCGGCGCGCCGGAATGATCGAGCGTATGCATGCGGAAGCCTTTCTTTATCGCGAGGCGCGCCTTTTGGACGACGGCGATCTCGGCGCGTGGTCGGCCCTCCTCACCGACGACGCCGTCTATTGGGTTCCGAATAATCGCGCGGACGTCGAGCCGCAAACGCACCTTTCGATCGTCTATAACGATCGTCGCCAACTCGAGGGGCGCCTCTGGCGCATTACCGAAAGCGGGATAAACCATTCGCAAGACCCCGCATCACGCACGGTCCGGTTCGTCAGCAACGTGGAAGTCGAGCCGGCCGCCGCGGCCGGCGAGACGATCGTGCGCTGCACGTTGCTGATCCATGCCTACCGGGGTGGAATGCAGCGCCGCGATGGCGTCGTTGAAGCGCATGCGGCGCGCTGCGAGTACCGCCTTCGCGAAGCGAGCGGTAACCTCAAAATTGCCTTCAAGAAAGTCGCGCTGCTGGAGATGGACGGATGCCTGCCCCCGATGACATTCTTACTCTGATGACGCTCGCCAACGAATTTGCGACCGTCGAGGTGAAGCTCGATCGAGCTGCAAACGGTCCGCGCCTGCGAATCGTCGATCCGGCGAGCGGCGTGTCGATCGCGCTCGATCCGCTCGAATTGTATTCGCTGGCGTGGGCGCGGCACGAGGATTTGCTGGGCTTGCTCCAACCGTCGCTGCGCGACCGACTGCCCTGGACGCCGGCGCCGCCGCGGACCGTCGAATGACGACCGAATTTTTCGAGCAGGGCATCGCGCTCATGCGCGCTGCGCTCGGTGAGGCGGCCGCGGATGCGGCGCTCGCCCGGCATGCCGCCGCGGTCGCCGACGGCACGGCGGAACGGTCCGACTATTCCGTCGCCATGGCTTGGGGTTTCATGCTGCACCGGGAGCAACTGAGCTTGCGCGATCGGGCACTCGTGCTGATGGTTAACGACATCGTTCAGTCGCGCGCCGCTGCATTGCGCGATCACACGCTGCTCGCTCTGTACGCCGGCTTGACGCGCGACGAGATCGAGGAAGTGCTTTTCCAACTCTCCCAGTACTGCGGTTTCCCGACGACGCGTGAAGCCGGCACCGTCGTTCGCGGTGTGTTCGCCGAGCTCGATTCCGACGGTTTATGACGAGCAGCCGATCTTCGGCCCCCAGCCACTACAAAATGGAATACAGGAGCTTTATCATGACAAGGCACTCGCCACGTATGAACGTGAAGGTACTCATGGCCGTACTCCTGGCTGGACTCGGCGTTACCTCCGCTGCAGCGCAAACAGCGACACCCCTTCCGGAGATTCGCGTTGCCATTTCGACGTCGGATCAAGGAACGGCTTTGCTCTATGCCGACAGCGCGGGATTATTCCGCAAGGCGGGCCTGAACGTAACGATCACCAAGATGCGCTCGGGAGCGGAAATCGTCGCCGGGGTCGTCGGCGGTTCGCTCGACATCGGCAACGCGTCGGTCGTAACGGTGATCGAAGGTCACGCGCGCGGCGTCCCGTTTCAAATGATCGCGCCGACGACCTACTACAGTGCGGATAAGCGCGATTCGGGTTTGATCGTTCCGGTCGGATCGGCGATCAAAGCGCCACGCGATCTGATCGGCAAGAACGTCGGCGTCGTGTCGCTCCAAGACATCTTCACGCTCTCGCTCCTCGTCTGGCTGGCGCAGCACGGCATCGACCCCCAAGGGGTGCGTTTCGTCGAGATGCCGCCGCCGGCGGCCGCGGCGGCGATGGAGCAAGGGCGCCTCGATGCGGCGCTGGTGTTCCAGCCGGTGATGTCGCAGGACGTCGACTCGCAGAAATTCCGTATTCTGGGTTATCCGCTCGATGCGATGGGCAAGGTCTCGGAAGTGTCGGCCTATGTTGCCATGCCCGACTGGGTGGCGGCTCATCGCGACATCGTCGACCGCTTCAACCGGGTTCTCTACGATGCCAGCGTTTACGTCGGCAAGCACGAACGCGAGACCGGACCCCTCCTGGCGGCCTGGGCCGGTGTCGATCCCCAAGTCGTCGCGACGATGACGCGTCCCGGGCGCGCGCTCTATCTCGAACCGGAAGCGCTTCAGAGCTTCGTCGACGAAGCGGCGAAATTCAAGCTGATCGACAAGCCATTTCCCGTCACCGAAACGATTAGCCAAGCGGCACTGAAGCCGCCGCGAGGCGGCAGCAAACCATAAGGATGAATCGCCCAGCGACACCATTCTGCAGGATCGGATGAAAGGGTCAGCTTTGAGAATCACGATGCGTCACTCGTTCGCGCGCGGCACCGCAGCCGTCGTCGCCGCACTCGCCGCCTGCGCCGCGCTGGGGCGCACGGCACCCGCCGCGCCGAGCGGCCCCCCAGTAGAGATCTATGCGATCCTCTCCACAACCGGCAACAACGGATTCTTCGGCAGTTCCGAAGCCCGCGCACTCAAAGCGGTGGAGACGACGGTCAACGCCGCGGGCGGGATCAACGGGCGCCCGGTGCAGTTCGACGTGCTCGACGATCAGTCGACCCCGCAAGTCACGGTGCAATTGCTCAACGGCCTCGTGGCAAAGAAGATCGCGTTGTTTCTCGGACCGACTTCTCCGGCCGGATGCTTCGCCGTGCTGCCACTCATCGACAAGAACGGTCCGCTGGGGATGTGCCTTAATCCGTCGGGTCATCCTGCGCCTGGCAGCTACCAGTACGCGCTGTACGCGGACACTACCGAAGTCGCCGCCGCCTTCCTGCGCTATTTTCGCGAGAAGGGGATCACGCGCATTGCCGTGCTCGATTCAACCGACGGCAGCGGCCGTGATGGCGATGCGGCGTTCGCGTGGGCTTTCCGGTTGCCCGAAAACAAGAACCTTACGCAGGTCGCGCAGGAGCACTTCAATCCGGGCGATGCAACGGTAGCGGCCCAGCTGGCGAACATCAAAGCCGCAAACGCGCAGGCGATCGTTTCCTACGAAGTCGGCGCGGCGTTCGGCACCGTCCTGCGCAGCATGCGCGATGCCGGAATGGATTTGCCGGTGGCGACTTCGGGCGGCAACATGACGCCAGAACAGATGCACCAGTACGCCGGCTTTCTTCCGACTGACGTGCTGTTCGGCGGCACGATTGCCTGGGCGCCCGGGGACATCGGCCCGGGCCCGATCCACGACGCGCAGACGACCTATGTCTCGGCGCTCAAGAAAAATGGCATGGTGCCGGAAGCACCGTACGTCACGATCTGGGATCCGGCACTACTGGCGGTAACCGTTTTGCGCGCGCTCGGAACCGACGCCGACGCCGGAAAAGTGCACGCCTATGTGGACAGGTTGCACGGCTGGGTAGCGACTCAAGGCGTGTTTGACTTCACGGGGTTTCCGCAGCACGGCGTCGGCGTGAACTCCGTGTTAATCATGCGCTGGGACAAACGGACCCAGGAGTTCGTCCCGGCTAGCAAACGCGGCGGTGCGCTGCACAATTAATTACCGGCCGAGCGGCGACGATGCCACGTGGCCGCCACGTTCGCGACGACCTTATAGAGGATCGCCGCACATGCGGAAATCTATCACGGGACAAGGGCTCTTTCGACAAAGCGAAAACCGCCCTCTTCGTGGGAGCGTGCACGATGAGCGAAATTTGCGGACTCGGATACATTGGAGTCGAGGTTGGCGACGTTGCCGCCTACGAAGCGTTCGCTACCGAGTTGTTGGGACTGGAACTCGCGGAACGGCTGGACGACGGAGGGATCCACCTTCGTTGGGACGAGTACGCAACGCGGATGACGGTCCGGCCGGGTTCCGCGAACGACATCGCGTACGCCGGGTGGGAAGTCGGCAATGCCGCCGAGTTGCGGTCGCTGGCCGATCGGCTTCGTGCGGCTGGCGTCGACGTTACGCCTGAATCGGACGAACTCGCCGAGAGCCGGAACGTCCGCGCTTTGCTGACGTTCCATGATCCCGACGGCTTGCGGCACGAAGCGTTCTACGGCCCACTTCTGCTTCCCGAGTCGCCGTTCAAGTCACCCCGCGCGATCGGGGGCTTCATTACCGGCAGCCAAGGGTGCGGGCACATCGTAATGGCGGTCTCCGACCCAGAAGCGCAAGTCCGCTTCTTCGTCGATGTACTGGGTTTTCGCATTACGGATTATATCGACGTCGCGACCCCGGCTGGTCCCTTTCATTTGACGTTTCTTCACTGCTCCGCACGTCATCACTCAATCGCCATCGCTCCTCGCCGCGGCCCCGGGCCGCGCTTGCATCACGTGATGCTCGAAGTGAAAGAGCTGGACGACGTCGGATCGACCTACTATCTCGCGCAACAGAAGGGCTATACGATCGAGTTCGCTCGGACGGCATAGCAACGACAACATGTTATCGTTCTACGTTTCCACCCCGGCCGGCTTTTCGATCGAGTACGGTTGGGGCGGTCTCGAAGTCGACGACGCGACGTGGCACGTGCGGCGCTTTCAGAAGACGAGCAACTGGGGACATATTTCGTCGCGCCACGCGGCACCGCCGCCCGTACCGTCCACAGGCGTTGCACTCGAAACCGTCGCGCGCTGAAGCTCAGGCCGGCACTGGATCGCGCACGGGCTGGGCGTGATCGGCGCCGACGGCGTCGGCCACATTCGCGAACCCGTCGGCCTGCAAAAGCGCGGCCAGTTCTTCGTTGATGCGGCGCGCAAGACCGGGTCCCTCATAGACCAACGCTGTGACGAGCCCGGTCAGCGAGGCGCCGGCCCGAATCGCTTCGTAGGCATCGCGACCCGAACGTATACCGGCATGCGCGATCAAGCTGTGTCTCGTGCGGTCGATGCGCGCGTACCACTCGCGCAACGTGGCGAGCAGCACGGGCTTGCGGAACGGACCGGTGGCCGTGCCGGGCATCCGCGCCAGCTCCTCGGCCGGCGTGTTGAAGCCGATGTATGGCCGGGGCGCGATGATGCCGGGCCGAAAACCTTTTACGAACGGGAATTCGTTTGAGATTTCCACGATGCGATCGATTTGGTCGACGGTGGCGCGAATCTTCAAGAACACCGGCGGGATGGCGTCATAGCGCGCGAAACTCGCGAGCAGGCGGCGAAGATTCTCTAGATCCGAGAACGGATGCGCGCCGGTCGTGTCGTTAGCGCACGCGGCGCTGACGAAGAGCAGATCGACGACGCCCACGAACGGCGCGACGGCTTCGGTCATCTCAGCGATGACCGCGGAGGGGTCGTTCGGCTTACCGGTGTTTGTTTCGACGATGGTCACGCCCAGTGGGACGGGTAGCCGCCGGCCCGACAAGCGCGCCGCCACTGTGGGAGCGCCGTCGCTCGGGACGCCGTAGTAGACCATCAGGCCCTCGTCGGCCGGAATGCGGAACAGGCGCGGCCGCGCCGTATTACCGGCCGACGGCGAGTGCGAAACCGAGCCGACGTCGATATAGCCGAAACCAAGCCGCGAAAGAAACTCGACACCCTCGCCGTTCTTGTCGTAACCGGCCCCCAAGCCGACCGGATTCGGAAAGCGAATCCCGGCCACCGTCGTCTCTAGGCGCGCGTCCGGCGGCGTTCCGAAGACGCGCTGCGCGAAACTCTTGGCGATGCTCGACGTTCCGGCGACCCGACACGCCATCATGGTGGCGTGATGCACGCCCTCCGGATCGAACCGGAACAAGAACGGGCGGACGAGATCTTCGTACAAGCGCATCGGTCGGTGCTCCGGTTGGCTGCGAGCGCAAAGGGGAGGTTCTGCTGTCTACGGCGGCCGAATTACTAGTCCTTCGTGTATCGAAATTACTGGGCTGGAACGCCCGGGAGGGCTCCGCCCGTGAAGGATCTGGACGCGCCGGTCGTCATCATCACGGGAGCTGGTCGGGGCATTGGCCGATGCTTGGCCAACGGTCTCTCCGCAGCAGGCATGCGGCTCGTGCTGATGGATCTGGACGAAGAGACCCTGCATTCTACGGCGAGTGGATGCCGTTCGGCTGCCGGCAACGACCGAGTCGTCGCCGTTCCGGGCGACATCACGAGCGAAAACGATGCAGCGGCCGTCGTCGCAGCCGGTCTGAAAGCTTTCGGTGCCATTCATGCGCTCGTGAACAATGCCGGCATCGGTCGCTTTTGGATACGGCCCGACTTTTTGCGAAACCCGATACGGTTTTGGGAGATCACGCCCGCACAGTGGCGCCGCTTCATCGAGATCGACGCCACCGGTTTTTTCGTGATGACGAGTGCCGTGGTGCCGCTGCTCATGAAGCAGAACGTGGGTCGAATCGTGACGGTGACGACGAGTCTCGATACGATGATCGGTGCCGGCAACGTCGGTTACGGAGGCGCGAAGGCGGCGGTTGAAGCGACGATGTCGACCCTCGCAGACGACTTGCGTGGAACCAAGGTGACGGCCAACGTTCTCGTTCCCGGCGGTCCCGTCGATACGCCGGCCTTTGCGAACGACGGCTCGATACCGCGTTCGGCATTTATCCAACCCGATGTCATGGTACCGCCCTTGCGCTGGTTGTTGTCCAGCGCTTCGGACGGCGTGTCAGGCCGGCGGTTCATTGCGCGAAAATGGGATCCGCTGCTGTCTGACTCGGTGGCCGCCGAGCAGGCGGGTTCGCCCGTGGCCTGGTCGCAACTCGGGGTGCAATCGCAACTCCCCGAGCCTACGGGTCACTGACGGTGAAGGCTCGCGCGATGGTCTTGCGAGGACCACGCCAATTGGAGGTCATGGAACTTGACGTGCCACCGGTTCGGGCGGGGGAGGCGCTTCTGCGCGTCGAGGCGTGCGGGCTGTGCGGCAGCGACATCGAGCAATATGAAGGGCATATGGCCTACCAAACGCCGGATGCATTTCCGATGATTCCGGGGCACGAGCCCGTTGGTATTATCGAGGAAATCAGTCCCGAAGCCGAGCGTGCTTGGAACGTCTCCGCCGGCGATCGAATCGCGCTCGTGCCGCATCTCATCTGTGGCCGATGCGAGCACTGCTTACGTGGACAAAGCCATCTGTGCAAAGGACTTCTTCCGATCCCTCGCTCGCAATACGGCTTCATGCCGTTATCCTACGGTCACGGCCTGTGGGGCGGCTACAGCGAGTACATTCATTTGCATCCTGCATCGCTCGTGTGTAAAGTTCCGAGCGAGGTGCCGGCGCGGCTTGCGGTCATGTATCAAGCATTAGCGGCGGGACTGCGTTGGGCCGTCGCCGTCCCGCGGACAGGGCTCTCCGACACCGTCCTCGTCTTAGGATGTGGTCAGCGCGGCCTGGCCTCGGTCATCGCGTTGCGGGCCGCCGGAGTGCGAAAGATCATCGTGACCGGCCTCGCCAAGGATGCATTCAAGCTCGAACATGCCCGCCGGCTTGGCGCCAGCGACATCATCGTTGTCGATCGAGAGAATACCGTGGACCGAGTAATGGAGATCACTCGGGGCAGAGGCGTCGACGTCGCCGTCGACGTCGCTCCGCAGAGTTCGCAACCATTTTTAGATGCCGTTGAGGCCGTACGAACGGGCGGCACCATTGTCGTTGCCGGCATAAAACACCCGGCCGCGCCGGCGCAGCTAAACCTGAACCGCTTGCTGTATAAGGAAATTACGGTGCAAGGCGTCTTCACACAAACGGCCGATTTTTACCGAGCTGCCGTCGATCTGCTCGTCCGTACACTCGCTGATGTCGAAACGCTGCATACGCATGATGTCGCGCTGAACGATGTCACCTACGCCTTGGACCTGCTTAGCGGCAGCGTTCCCAACAGCGAAGCAATCTCCATAGCCTTACATCCGGGCGTATAAGCACGAGTGGCCGGATGAGCGGTAAAACGCTCACGCTTTCCAGATCAGGTCAGCCGCGGGGAACGCCTGATCGATGAACTTATACTTGGCGGCAAAATCGATGCTCGGCTGGAGTTCTTCGGCCACGACTGTCTCGGCATACACGGAACGCGTCATATGCGCCAACGTTTCCGGATCGACTTTGGCATATTTCTCGAGGATGACGGCGCTCTTCGCATGATTCTTATTTCCCCAGATCGACGCTTCGCGGATCGCCGCTGCGAAGCGCGTAACGAGATCGCTGTGATCCGACGCCCATTGCTTCGACGTCAAATACCCGGCACCAAGGAACCGATTGCCGATTACTTCGTACGGCCGCCCGAGGAGCCGCGTCGTGCTTCGCAACTGAGACGCAAACGGTTCGACGATAAATGCTCCGTCGATCCGGCCGCTGACCATGGCTGCGCCGCACGCAATATAAGGAATCTCGACCCACTTCACCTTGGATGAATCGCCGCCGTGCGCTTCCACCCAGGCGTTCGTGGCGGTGTCGCCGAGGCTTTTGAGCGGTGCGGTTCCCAACGTTTTTCCCTGAAGATCGAGCGGGGTTTTGATCGGTGAGTCCTTCGGCACCAGCAGAAAGTTATTCGGGAACCGCGCGTCGTTGACTGCCGCCGGGGCAACGATCGTGATCGGGATTCCCTTGCGAAAGGCTTGTTCGATCGCCACGATATTCGTGTACGCGAAATCGACCGAGTTCGAAACGACCGACGGCACCGCCAGCGCGTTGTCATTCGGCGTGGTGATCGAGACGTCGAGTCCGTGCTTCGTGAAGATCCCGAGTTCGTACGCGTAATAGAGCGCGCCCGATTGATCGAGCGCGGTCGCAACGGCGCGCACCTGCGGCAGTCCCTGAGCACTCAGGGGACGAGACGTCGATGCGACGATCCCGCCGCCAAGCAGTGAGAGAGCGGTGAGTCGATTCATCCGCGGCCTCCCGCTGCGGACCTGGTGTGAGTATACGACGACTCCTCATGAAACCTCATAATGCCTCCGGTCTGTGAGTTCAAAAGAACAAGCTGAGCGTGTTGGTCGCCAGGGTTGTTTGATCTAGGACGACGGTGCGGCGGACGAGCTCGAAGCGGCGCGGTCCCACGACCGTCCGTAAGACGTCGCGGCGCTCGCCGGCAAACGACGCGTGCTCGACGTTCGGGCGCGCGATGTAGATGTAGAAGTTCGACTTCACGCGCAGCTCGCGTGGTCCGTCGCCCGGATCGACGCGGACGTTGGAGATCAGGTGCCGGGTTTTCGTCGGCGGATCCTCCGCCCAGGCAAGGCCGGTATTCAGCCGTTTCACCCGGACGCGCAAGCCGTGTTTGTCGTCCTCGATGTGCGCCGATTGCACGGTCGGCGGTTCCGAGCGATCGCCGCGGACGGGGCGATTCGAACGGATAGGCACGAGATAGGCGACATCGTCCGCGAGGCGTTCGAGCCAGTCATCGAAGCGTTTGTCGTCGAGGAGCTCGGCTTCGTCGTAGAGCCACCGCTCGACCGCCAGTTGCAGTTCCGGACTCACGTCCGCGTTTACCGTCACGGTTATGCTTCGTCCGCGGCGAGTAAATTCAGCCAGCGCCGGTAGAATCGCCGTGACCCGAACTCGCTCTCAGACGTCTGCACGGAACCTGGATACGTTTCGTCTACGCGCACCGGGCCGTTGCCCATCTGCATGTTGAAGCGAGTGCGACGCGCCGCATAGCCGCGCAGGGCATGGCGAATGTCGTTCCAATTCGCTGCGTCGTCCTGCTCGAAGATCCCGAGCGCGCCGAACGACCGTCCAGTCGAAACGCGCACTTCTTCGCGCACCTCCGGCGGCGCTTCGTGCGGCACGACGCTCCAGGCGATCACTTCGAACTCGTCGGGTCCCTTCGGCAGAAAGACCCGGATCGTGTGGTTGGACGGCAGGTAGCCAAAGGTCGGGAAGATGAGGCCGTAGATCGGCCGGTTCTGCGTCGTCATCAACGCGCCGACGCGCTTCGCGGCCTCCGGCCGTTCGACATCGACGAGCCAGCGCGAAGTATGCGGGCCGGTGCGAACTTCGTCGTTGACGGGAAGACGGCTCATGTCCGTCAGGAGGCCGATGCCGTGTCCGAACTCGCTCGAGAACTGCACGTTCGGCGTGCTCGCTTTCGGCGGCGCGGGCGCACCGTCGGGTGTGATCGCAATGATCGACGATGCGTGAGAGATGAAAAAATGGTAGCCGTCGCTGGCCGCCTGCTCGGCCGCGAGCTTCCAGTTGCCCTTGACACGCCAGCGGAACGCGCCCGGGATGGAATCGAGTCCCCCGGCGCTGCGCGCGAACATCGCGTCGAAGTACGGCGCAGCGTCGCCGAGCGACTCACGGAACGACGGCGCGTGCTCGTCGAAACAGCCGAAGACGAGCCCATTCTCGACGGCGATGCGTGGAACGCGAACGGCGCTCCATTCATCGCGGTCGAGCGGTTGCGCGAAGTTCTGCGCTTCCCCCGGAATCGCCGTCAGCCGGCCCGCGGTATCGTACGTCCAGCCGTGGTAAGAGCACTGGAAAACCTTAGCGTTGCCGTTGTCGGAGCGGCAAAGCGAGGCGCCCCGATGCCGGCACTGGTTCAAGAACGCCGCGATGCTGCCGTCGCGTTGCCGCACAACGAGCACCGGGTCTTCGCCCATGTAGGTCGAGAAGAAGTCGCCGGGATTCGGAATCTCGCCGGCCGGCACGAGAAACAGCCAGCACTTGGCGAAGACGCGCTCGAGTTCCAGCTGGTAGAGCTCTTCGTCGACGAACGCTCGGGCGCTCAACGTATCGCCGGCGGCGTTGATGAGCCCCTCCAAGACGGGGCGAGAGTGCGAGGCCGCGTCGATCATAACTTGCTCCTGGGCCGGGCTTCCGGCGGTAGCTGCTCCGATTTACGATACACTCGTGTAGAGAATCGATCCCTTCCGGGACGAACCGGTCTCGACCTAGCGTCGGAGGGTCGCCTACCTGGTCCCGATTCGTTCGAACCGGCCGACCCGCGTTCGCACGGCGCCGCCCGCCGATCAGTCCGCCGACGAAGATGCGCCACATGATCACGAACGTCCGCATCGACGTGCCCGAAGCGCCGAACGAACTGCAGCCGAACATCGAGCAAGCCTCGTTCGCCCGGTGTACGCCACGACGTATTGCGGGTGGTCGAAAGCGCGCAGCGCTTCGAACTCGCACGCCGCACGGTCGTCTTGGACCAAACGATTCTGGCGACCAACACGCTGAGCTTGTTCTTCTGACGGCTACCGGCCGGCGTCCTCGAGATTGGCCCACAGCCGCCGTTCGGATTCCTCGAACGCCTCGACCTCGGGACCATCGTAGGGGACGCCGACGCTCATCGTCTCGTATGCGGCAACGAACATGTTGTGATACGGCGCGCCGCAGAAGTGCGCCGACTTCACGCGATCCCAGATCACGAAGCCGTTCTCGTCGACGCAGTCCTGGTCGACCGATGCGGCCGTGACCTTGCCGACCACCATCCGGCGCCCCATCCAGTCCTTCGTCCATTCGACCTTGCATTCGAAATGGCGCGGACACTCGACGATGCGGGGCGGCCGAACCGTCTCGGACGCCAGTTCGGTGAGCTTAGCCTTCTCCAATTCGCTGACGCCGCGCGCGAAGGGCAAGCCGATCACGCGCACTTTTTCGAGCGACTCGCGATCGAAGCGCGGCAAGTTGACGACGAATTCGCCGACCTCTTCCAGATTGCGCGCGGTGTCGCGCTCGGGACGGCACGTGAACGCGATGTAGACGGGATTGTGGTTGACCCGCGTGCAGGTTCCATACGACGCCGCATTTACGCGACCGCTCGCGTCGACGGTCGTGATCACCGCCAAGCACGACGAAGGGGCAAAGAGGCGGTCCCAGTACAGCTCGGGTTGATACTGCTTCAAAATAATCTCCCTTCGTTACGCCGGATTGCGCCCGGTCCGGCCGAGCATTCTATACGCTTCCCGCAGGTAGCTCGTATCAACCGCCCGAGATTCGGGGAGACGAGCATCCAACTGCTTCGTCTTGACGAGCAGGTCGTCGTAAAAGCTGAAAGCCTTGAGCGGCACTTCACCCGGCTGCTGCGTCACGTCCCTGAGACGCCCGTAGTAATCGAATTCCTTTACGATCGTCGTTACATCGGCTTCGCTTTCGCCGGTCGTCTTCATGAGCGTCGCACGGTCGAGTTCTCCGCCGTGATTCTGCGCGTCGTCAGCAAGCGCGTCGAACGCAAGCACCATGGATTTCACGAGCCGAACGACGACGTCGTGGTTGGCCTTCGCGTAGTCCTTGTTTGCGACGATGACCGCAAATCCGTCGAACGGCACTTGCGGCATCCAATCCGGCGGACTGGAGATTATTTTGACCGGCGAGCGCTTGAGGCAAGCGATGTAGCCGCCGGTCGTCATCACCGCAGCGTCGACTTGTTTGGTCAGCAGCGCACCGGGCATCTGTGGGAAATTGACGCCGATGATCTTCACGTCGCGATCGGGGTCGATCTTGTTTGCGGCGAGATAATCGCGCAGCAGATAATTGAACGTCGAGCCGAGATCGTTGACGGCAATTGCCTTGCCCTTGAGGTCGGCGGCGGTTTTTATGCTGCCGTCGTCGCGGACGACCAAATTGTTCGTCGCCCACGAGTGGCCCGACTTATCTTTGAACGTATACGCGCTGGTCGCGACGACGATGATGTCGGCACCATGGCTGATCGCCGGGATGACCGTCGCCATACCGAGTTGCCCGAACGGGCTTCGACCGGCGGCCACGGACTGCGCCAGGTCCGACGTATTGCCGAATTGTTGCAGCTTGACCGCCAGGCCGTCCTTGGGCGCGAAGCGGTCGGCTGCGACTTGCAGCACTTCGCTGCCCGAACCGGAGATGATCGCGATTTCCACCGGTGTCGGCGCCGTTTGGGCGTCCGCCTCTCCGAAGGAGCGCAATGCGGCCGCCGATGCTGCCACGCCGCAGGCGAACGAACGTCTATTCATTACCATCCGAGCCTCCTATTGGAAATCAGCTTTGTCTTGCCAGCCAAAGAGCCGCTCTTGGACGGCGAGCAAGATGCGATCGATAGCAAAACCGGTCAACGCGATCAGCATGATCGCCGCCAACATGTCCTCGTTTCGAAACGTACGCTGAGCGAACATGGCGAGATAGCCCAAACCGTCGTTCGAAGCGATCATTTCGGCAGCGACAACGAGCAAGATCGAGAGCGTGGCAGCGATACGCAGGCCGGCGAAAATAAACGGCAAGGAGGCCGGGAGAATCACGCGCCACATGATGCCGAACGTCGAGAGTCCCTTGTCGAGCGCGTTCCAGACGAGGAATTTGTCGACGCTCCGCACCCCCGTATACGTATTCAGCAGCACCGGAAAGAGGCACGATGCGAAGATGAGGGCGATCTTGCTGCTGTCGCCGATACCAAGCCACAAGATGAAGAGCGGGAAAAGCGCCAGCTTCGGCGTCGGGAAGAAGAGTGCGAGGATCGGATCCATGAACGAGCGCACCGGAGCGAAGCGTCCCATGAGGATTCCGAGCACGACGCCGACCACTGAGGCCAAAGCGAGGCCCGTCATCGCGCGTTCCATGCTGACCGCCCAATGACCGAGCAGCGCACCGGTGACGAATACTCCGGTGAACATCCGCATGACGACGCTGCTGAACGTCGGCAGAAAGAACGATCCGATCAGGCCGGAGCGCGTAGCGGCCTCCCAGAGCGCGGCCAAGATCGCGAGCGGGTACAAGCGCAGCAGTGCCGCGCCGGCACGCGAGAGCGCACGGGCGATCGCACCGGCAACCACGGCGGCGCCGGAGCGTTGGCCGGGCTGCCCGGGGATCGCGGTGAGGCTAGCCATGCAGCGCGACACCCGGACTGCGGACGAGTTTGTTGACGTATCCCCGCAGTTCGATAAACTCCGCCGAGTCGCGTACCCCGAGTTCCGGTCTTCCCAGCGCCGGAAGCCCCACGGCTATCTCAGCACGAATCCGCCCGGGTCTGGCTTGCATGACCAAAATGCGCGTTCCGAGATAGACGGCTTCGTCGACCGAGTGCGTGACGAACACGACGGTCTTGCGATCGCGCTCCCACATGCGCAAGAGTTCGTCTTGAAGCTCGTCACGCGTAAGCGCGTCGAGGCTTCCGAACGGTTCGTCCAGTAAGATGATATCGGGATCGCGAATTAGCGTCTGTGCGATCGCGACGCGCTGCTTCATGCCGCCGGAGAGTTCTCGCGGCCACTTCTTCTCGAAACCGGCGAGACCGAGCATCTTCATATACACGTGTGCACGGTCTTGCCGTTCGGCCGCCGCCATATCGCGCGGCAACCCGAAGGTGATATTGTCCATCACGGTGAGCCATGGAAAGATGCGGAACTCCTGGAACACGATGCCGCAGTCGGCACTCGGCCCCACGATCCCGCGGCCGTTCACCGCGATCCCCCCGCTCGTCGGGCGCATCAGTCCGGCAATGATGTAGAGCAGCGTGCTCTTACCGCAACCGCTCGGCCCGAGGATCGTGACGAATTCTTTGTCGCCGACCCCGAACGAAACGTCGTCGAGCGCCAAGACTCGCCCCCCGCTTTGTGCCTGGTAGGCATGGGAGAGGTGCTCGACGACAATCTTCGCGCCGGCGGCCGTAGTCAAGCGCGCGATTCGGAAACCGGACGGGGACCTGGGCCGCGATGCGGCGTCGGGATCATGTCGGCCGGGTGGTCCCACTGTTTGATCGGATTTCCCTCAGCCAAAGCTTTCAGCTCCCGGGCCCAGATCTTGCGCAGGTAGATGATACCGACGTCGGAGTGGCCCAACCGCTCGTGCTCGCGGTCTGCAATCGCACCCTGTCCAACTTGCGCGACATCGTCCTGGAAGCGTATAAGTTGCGTGCGGCCCGCATCGATCTCATCTCTGGCGACTCGGCCGCTCAATACCTCGTCGGCGAGGTCGGAGTGATTCAGATCGAACGCGGCCTGTCGAGCCGCAATGCGCTCCCGGTATTGCTCTGCCGCCTCACCCGTCAGCGGGAGCTTTCGCACGACGAATTGGCGATGATTCTCGTCGTCGATCGGAACCCACCAAAAGAGCGACTTCAGCCAGCCGAGCTCCGGCAACAACGGCAACGCGTACATGTAGTAGCTGTTCGGCAAGCCGATGTAGGTGGTTCGCTCGGCTCCGCTCGTGCGCTTAACGTTCACGGAGATTCCCCACTCGTTTTCCTCGACCGAGATTACCGGCCGATCGACCAGGCCGTCGAAGGCCGCGCCGTGGTCCCGATGCACGAAGCCGACGTGCGAGTTATCGAGTGAGTTTTCCAAATTCTGGAAAAAATTGCAGCGCCGATCGTAGGAGTCCCAATCGTAGATTCCCGGCGTCGCTTCGAAGTCCGGGAATCGCGGCAACGGCGGCGGCTCGCCCTCGCCCAGGTAGGCAAAGATGAGCCCGAGGTATTCGATCGCCGGGTAAGTCGCAATTCGCACCTTATGAGCGAAGCTCTCGATTTCGGCGGGCTGTTCGATGCACTGGCCGGTCGCGTCGTACTTCCACCCGTGATAGTAGCACCGCAGCGCATCACCTTCGACCCACCCGGCTGAAAGCTGCGTGCCGCGATGCGGACAGCGAAACGTAGTGACGTGAGGCGCACCGCTCTCACCGCGGTAGATGGTGAAGTTCTCGCTCATGATCCGAATCGGAAGGGTGCGGCCGGGCGCAACGTCGTGCGCGTGGCACACCGGTTGCCAGAAGCGGCGCATGTAACGCCCCGCCAGCGTTCCCGGTCCCGTATGCGCGAAATCGTGGTGATCGAGCGCGACCGCCGGCAAATCGTTCGTCAGCAAGCAAACCTCCTATGCATCTTCTATCGCTACCTACGCCGGGAAATAACGAGCCATCCAGCCTTCCACGAGCGAAGTGAGGCGCGGCGCTTCGCTCGATAAGGCGAAGTGGTCGATGCCCTCGAGCACGTGGAGTTCGGTCGGTTCACCGGCGTGCAAGAACAACTCGATCGATTCACTCGCCGGCGTGACCGAATCACGCGCCGGATGGATCAGAAGGAGCGGCCGCGGGCTCAAGCGGCCCACCACGTCTTCAGGCCGGAAGTTCCACATACTTTCCGCAACCTCCCAAGGGAACGACATATGGTGTCCGTCGCCGGCCATGTTGCCGCGCAGATGCTCGGGAATCGGCACGATATCGTAACGCGGGACCATCAGGCGTTCGCCCGAGTCCCGAAGACGCCGGCCTTCGGCCATCATGGTTTCGAACCTCGACCAGGCATCCGGCGCCACGTGCTGGCGGCGAAATTTTCGCTCCCCGTTGCCCCAGCCCGCGATCGATATGACGGCCGCCGCGCGTTCGTCGAGGCTTCCGGCCGAAATTGCGACCGCCGCTCCGTAACTCTGTCCCACCAAGGCTAACCGGTTCGGATCGACGTCCTCGCGCCCGGCTAGGTAGGTCAGCGAGTTGCGGGCGTCGGCGACCGCGTCTTCGCATAGGATCAGCGCCCGCTCGCCGTCGCTCTTACCGCACCCCCGGAAATCGAAACGCAGCGCGAGGTATCCGAGCGAAGCGAGGTACTCGCACATCCGCGGCGATCCGCCGCCGTCCTTCGTGCCGCCGAAACCGTGGAGCTTCACGACGGCCGGACGCCGTTTGAAATCGGCACCGTCCGGATGGTGAATCACACCCGAGATCTTCAAGCCGTCAGAAAGGAAAGTGACCTCCTCGACGCGGCGCTTCATTAGCTAACACCACTGTACCGATTATATTTGCCCTTTGCAACAGGAGCGGATTCATGGCCGGAAAGAATCTGCTTCGAGCGCAGTTTCCAGCCAGGGGGTCGGTATGACGAACGTGCTCGCCGCAGTCGCGGCGCTCGGGGTCCTTCTCGCGGTTTCCCTCCCGCTGTCCGCAGCCGCAGCCGTCGATCCCCTCGAAATCGACGTTATCGTTTCGTTGACGGGTAACGGTGCATTTCTCGGCAAGACGCAGGCGAGCGCGCTGCAATTGGTCGAGCAGAACACGAACAAAGCGGGGGGTATCGGCGGTCGGCGGATTCATTTCGCCATCTCGGACGACCAGAGCAATCCGCAAGTCGCGGTTCAGCTCGCGACCGACATGATCGCAAGGAAAGTACCCGTCATCCTCGGCCCGACCCTGACGGCCGGTTGCAACGCGGTTCGGGCCCTGCTCAAGAGCGATGGACCCGTGCTGTATTGCTTCACTCCGGGAAGCCACCCCGAGGCCGGCTCGTACGCGTTCGTCGCCTTGCCGTCGACGGTCGATCTGGCCGTCGTCAACGTCCGCTACTTTCATGACCGGGGCTGGAAAAAAATCGCCATGCTCAGCACGACGGACGCAAGTGGTCAAGACGGTGACGACTCACTTCAAATAGCCTTGAAGCGGCCCGAGTTCGCCGACATGAGCTTGGTTGCCGAAGAGCATTACGGCGGTACCGATCCGACCGTCGATGCTCAACTCTCCCGGATCAAGGCTTCGGGAGCGCAGGCGATGTTCGCGTGGGGCACCGGGACACCGATCGGGACCGTCTTCCGCGGTATCTCCGACCTCGGTATCGATATGCCGGTTGCGGTGTCCGCCGCCAATCTGGTGTACCCCGTCATGAAGCAATATGCAAACCTGCTGCCCGCGGCGATGGTGTCGGCCGGCGTTCCCTGCGTCGCCGTCGATTCGATCGCACCTGGCCCGCTGCACGACGCGGTAAAGCTGTATGTTGATTCTTTCAAGGCTCAAGGGGTCGATCCCGACGTCTCGCAGGCCGACGCTTGGGACCCGGCGCTCATTGTCGTTTCCGCCTTCAAGAAACTCGGCGCCGGTGCGACGGCGCCGCAGATCAGGCAATACATCAGCACACTGCACGGATTTGCCGCTGCGAACGGTATCTACGACTTTCGCGATGGAAGCCAGCGCGGCTTGAACATCGGCAGCGGCATCATGCTGCGCTGGGATGCGGCAAAGAATACCTGGGTCGCGATCAGCAAGTTCGGCGGCGCACCGCTCAAATGAACGACTTTAACGACTTTGCGCATACCGGTCCGGGCACGCTGGCCGGCCGCTATTTGCGAAAATTCTGGCAGCCCGTCTACCACCTCAAGGATCTGCCCGCGGGCCGGGCGGTTCCGATTCGCGTCATGAGCGAAAATTTCACGCTCTACCGGGGCGAGGATGGCACGGTGCATACGACGGCGTTCCGCTGCCCGCACCGGGGAATGCAGTTGTCGGCCGGATGGGTCGAAGGGAATAGCCTGCGCTGCTTCTACCACGGTTGGAAGTACGACGCTTCCGGTCAGTGCGTCGAGCAGCCGGCCGAAGAACGGAGCTTCGCGGACAAGGTGCAGTTGCGGACCTATCCGACCGAAGAACATTTGGGCTTGATCTTCGCCTATTTGGGCGACGGCGAACCGCCGCCGCTGCCGCGCTTTCCCGAATTCGAGGCCGGCCCGGGGATGTTCGAGTGGTCCTCCTACGTTCGGCGCTGCAACTACTTTCAAAACATCGAGAATTCATTCGACAATTCACACGTCGGCTTCGTCCATCGCGGTCACGGCGACGCGTACAACGGGATGAGCGATCGGCCCATCATCACGACGACCGAAAACGAGTGGGGCATCGCGGTGAACGTGCGGCGCGTCAGCGGAGTCGAGCGCACGACGTATTTCGGCATGCCGAACGTGTATTACATGTATGCCTTGGCCGAGGAAGGCGAACGCGGCTGGATCAGGTCGATCATGTGGTGGGTTCCGATCGACGACACGAGCCACGTCAACTATTGGGTTCGGCGTCTGCCCCTGGTCGGGGAAGCCGCCGAAGAGTACAAGCAACGAGCGGAATCACGCCAGAAGCGGCGCTTTCACGGCGACGTTGCCGACGACGTGCTCGCCGGGCGCGAGCATCGTTTGGATCTCGATCTGACGCAAACGCATATGGTGAATTTTCAAGACGACGTCGCGGAAGTCGGCCAAGGCGCGATCGCGGATCGGGAACACGAGCGGCTCGGACGTCAGGACGAGGGGATCATCTTTCTGCGCAAGATCTGGTCGCGCGAGTTGCGGGCCCTCGAAGAAGGGAGCCCGCTAACCGGCTGGGAGCGCCCACCGGGCATGGTGCCCACGCCGCGCGACCAGGCCGAGTTACTCACCGCGAAGGGCCGCTAAAGCGCACGCAGCGGATGGATAGGAAGCATTTTCTCGGGCTCTCGTTGGCCGCGGCCGGTCCGCTCGCCGCCGGCGCAGCCGCATCCGCCCCGCTCGTGCCGGCAAAAATCGACATCCATCATCATATCGTCGCCCCGCCGTGGCTCGCCGCGTACCGCGAGAGCCTCGCCGGGCTGCTTCGAACGAATCCCGCGGTCGCAAACTGGACCATCGCGGCGGCGCTCGAGCAACTGGACCGCTTCGGCATTCGCACGGCCTTCACGTCGATGTCTAGCCCGAACATCTGGGGCAGCGATATCGAGGCGGGACGGCGGCTCGCCCGCGCGTGTAACGAGTTCGCCGCGCGCAATGCGCTCGATCACCCCGGCCGGTTTGGTTTCTTCGCCAACATACCGTTGCCCGACGTCGAATCCAGCCTCACCGAGGCCGTCTACGCCCTGGACGTGCTCAAAGCCGACGGCATCGGCATGTTGACGAGTTACGACGACAAGTGGGCCGGCGACAGCTCGTTTTTTCCCGTGTTCGACGAGCTAAACCGCCGCAAGGTGACGGTCTTCGTGCATCCGGCGGATGCGGCGTGCTGCGCAACGGTCGTTCCCGGCGTGCCGCAGATCATCGAGGAGTATCTGTTCAGCACGACTCGAGCCATCACGAGCCTCCTCGTCAGCGGCGTATTCACGCGCTATCCGGACATTCGTTTCATCTTCACCCATGCGGGCGGAACGATGCCGATGGCGGCCGGCCGGATCGCCGGTTTGCTCGCCGCTCGTCCCGATCTCGCCGATCGCTTTCCGCGCGGGCCGATGTACGAACTCGGCCGCCAGTATTACGACGTCACGTCGTCGACCTATGCCCCCAACCTCGCGGCAGCTATGCGCTTCGCGGCGCCGGGCCATCTCCTCTACGGCACCGACTACCCCTGGGTTGCGATTGAGGAAACCGACCGCAACCTGACCGCCGGCGGACTAGACTCGGGAACTTTGAGCGCGATCTTCGCAGATAACGCACGCGAACTCATGCCGCGCGTGCGGCGCTAAAACGGCGGCGGCCATCACAGCGCGACCGTTCCGCCGAAGGCGATCAGGCCGAGGTCGTCGCCGCGCTGGTCCTCCTTGAGCAGCGTGTGATTCGGTAAGACGAAGATGTCCCGCATGAACCCTTGCATGGAATCCCCGTCGTGAATTGCCCGCGCGCCCGATCCGCGAAATAACGTGGTCACAGCTTCGGCGAGCGAATTCGCGTTGTACGAGGAATTCCAGATGTATGCCGCCCGGCGTAGCATCGGGATCGTCTCACCGCGCGCGATGTAGGCGTCCATCTCAGCCCAATCACGGTCGAAACGCAAGTGCGCGGCATCGATCGAAGCGAATGCTTCTGCGTAGCGCTGTTTGATGCGCGAGTTGCGCCGCAACTCCTCATCGCCTTTGGCCGCGATGCGAGCGGCCCACGTCGACCGGAAATCCTCCAGCGCACCGTCCGCGATGCCCAGCGCAACCGATGACAGGCAGTACGAGACCGTCGCTCGGAAGGGGTACTTGTAGGCGTCCGAGTGGATGCGGCCCGACGCGATTCCGTCGAGCACGTATTGATCGCCCATCGGGTGTGCGCGGTACTCCGGCACGAACGCGTTCTCGACGATGAAATCCTTGCTGCCGGTGCCGCGCATTCCGAGAACGTGCCAACTATCCGGAACGACGTGGTAAGCCCCGGGTTCCACGAACATCGCGTAATGCTGGAGCTCGCCGCTAACGGGATTTTCCACCATCGCACCGACCACGGCCCACGTCGCCAGATCGCAGCCGCTCGAGAAGCGCCAGCGCCCGCTGACGCGGTAGCCGCCATCGACGGCGATCGCTTTCGTGACCGGCTCGTACGACGAAGAGATGCGCACGGTTTGATCGTCGCCCCAGATGTCGTCGGCAACGCGCGGCGACATCAGACCGACTTCCCAGTTGTGAATGCCGACGACGGACAACGTCCAGGCGCTCGACGGGCACGCCGAAGCCAAACGCACGACGATATCCCAAAGCACTTTGGGGCTGTATTCGAAGCCGCCGTGCGAGGCCGGTTGGAGGATCCGAAAAAGCCCGGCCGCCTCGAAATCGCGCGCCGTCGCATCGGGCAGCCGGCCCAGCGCGGTGCACTCCGCCGCTCGCTCGCGTAACGCCGGCAGCAACGCTTCCACACGACGGTACAACTCTTCAATGGACGGCCGTTCCAGGAGTTGCATATCGAAATCTCGCTTCCTATGTCTATTTCGGCGGCTGGTAGATCATGTCTTCGGCTTTGAACGAGGCGTCGATTTGCTTGTAGCGTACGAGCAGGTCGATGGTCGGCTGAATCATCGCGGGTTTCAGCTGGTCGGTGAAGATCGTCCGTGAAGACGCTTTGATCATCTCGAGCGGAACGTTCGAGTACTTCTGGAGAATCAACGCCGACTTATCCGGATTCTTGTTGGCCCACTGACCGGCTTCGGCCACCGCTGCGGCGAAACGGCGGACCTGATCCGGGTGCGCCGCCGCCCAAGCCTTGGTCGTGACGAACGTTCCGCCGAGCCAGAAACTCGCGACGCTCGCCATCGGATCGGGGCCCACGGCCCTGGCAAACGGCTTGTCCTGCGACGCGAAAGGCTCGATCAAAATCGCGCCGTCGATTCGCCCTTGCTGCAAGGCGGGACCGGTCGCCGGGAAGGGGACCTCGACGTATTTCACCTTGGACGAATCGCCGCCGTTGGTGTCGATCCAGAGATCCATCGCGAGCTCGCCCACGTTGCGGAGCGGAATCGACGCGATCGTTTTCCCCTCGAGGTCCTTGGCCGTTTTGAACGGGATGTCGTTGCGCAGCATGATGTAGCCGACGCGGCCCTGCTTTATATCGAAGATGCCGGTCGGTGCGATCATGACGATCGGCAAACCTTTCTTGAACGCCGTCTCGCCGGTGGTGATGCCGACGTAGCCGATATCGAGCGAACCCCCGACGAGCGCCTCGAGCACCGCGCCGCTGTTCCCCATCATTTGGACGCTGGCGTTTAGCCCGTCTTTCGCATAGAGACCGAGGTCGGCGGCATAAAATCCGGTGCTTGCCGGATCGATCGGCGTGATACCGATGCGTACGGGCGTGGTGTCTTGCGCACGGACACTCCCAGGTACGAAACCCACAGCGAGGAGTGCGGCGGCAACGACTGCGAGCAATTTCATGAACGGTGCTCCACTGCGCGGGCTTGGTGGTGGAAGGTTTTACCAGCTACCACATTCGAAATAGTAACCCCTTGTGTATCGAAATTCAGCCGCCGCGCGGTCGGCGATGAGGTGATTCGATGAAGTGGCTTGACGGCCAGAGCACGCTGATTACCGGCGGCGCCTCGGGCTTGGGTCTCGCAATCGTCGAACGTTTTCTCGCCGAAGGTGCACACGTAACGGTGCTCGACCGCAACGCTGAGGGACTCGAACGTTTGACCGCTCGGATGGGTACCGTGGTCGAGACCGTGACCGGCGACGTGCGAAGCTTAACCGACAACCGGCGCGCCGTCGACGCAGCGGTTGCCCGCTTTGGAAAACTCGACACCTTGGTCGCGAACGCCGGCATTTGGGACTTCAACGTACCGCTGGTCGATCTGCCGGACGATCGGATTGACGAGGCGTTCGACGAGATCTTCGGCATCCTGGTGAAGGGATATTTGCTCGGCGCTAAGGCCGCGATCCCGGCGCTGGTCCGCGCGCGCGGCAGCATGGTGTTCACGCTCTCGAACGCGGCGTTCTATCCCGGTGGCGGCGGCCCGCTCTACACGGCGGCAAAACATGCCGGAGTCGGTCTCGTGCGCGAGCTCGCGTACGAGTTGGCCCCGCACGTACGCGTGAACGGGGTTGCGCCCGGACTCATTCCCTCGGATATGCGCGGAGCGCGTGCTCTCGGCCAGGACCAGCGTTCGGTTGCTGCGACGTTTCCGGCGCCCGGCTCGCCGTTCAGCGCGCCGCTCGCACGCGTGCCGCACACAGACGAGTACGCGTCTTCTTACGTTTTGCTCGCATCCGCAAAAGATGCGGCGACGATCACTGGCGTTGTCATCAACGCCGACAGCGGCCTCGGGGTGCGCGGCTTGCGCGGCCCGCGCGGCGGCGACGAGCTATCCACACGTTTTGACGAGGAGTCTCCATGACTGAAGAATCCACCCGGCGTTCGGTCCGCGTACGCGATCTTAACATCAGTTATCACGAAGCCGGAAACGGTTCCGAAACGGTGATCCTGTTGCACGGCGCGGGTCCCGGCGCGTCGGCATGGGGCAACTTTCATCAGCAATTCGGTCCGTACGCCGAACGCTACCGCACGCTGTTGATCGACATGCCGCATTATGGAAACTCCGACCGGCCGCCGGACCACCGCAACGATACCGTGTTTTACACGGCGGTCTTGCTCGACGTGATGGACGCGCTGAAGGTCGACCGCGCGCATCTCGTCGGTAACTCGATGGGCGGCGTGATCGCGCTGCGCGTAGCGCTCGACGCGCCGGAACGTGCCGGGCGACTCGTCCTGTTGGGACCCGCGGGCTCGTTGCCGCTCTTTACGCCCAGTCCGACCTACGGACAGCAGTTGCTCCGTGGTTATTATCAGCCGCCGGGTCCGTCGGTCGAGAAGATGAAAGCGTGGATGAGCGTGATCGTTCACGACCAAGCGCTCGTTACGGAGGAACTCATCCAGGAGCGGTACGAAGCGAGCATGGCCAACCGGCCGACAAGCCCGCCGGCACCCAACGCGATGATCCCCATTTGGCACGAGGTCGGCCGCGTGAAACACAAGACCCTAATCATCTGGGGCAAAGAAGACCGCGTCGTCCCGATGGATGCGGCGTTCGTCTTGTCGCGGCTCATGCCGAACGCCGATCTTCACATCTTCGGAAACACCGGCCACTGGGTGCAAAACGAACGCCCCGACGACTTCAACGCGGTCACCCTTACGTTTTTTTCGACGCCCTAGTTTTCGGTCCGCGAGCGCCGGCACCGGTCTTCGGCAAAGCGCTGTGCAGAAGTATATCGACGACGCTCTCACCATCGCCGGCGGTCATCGGGATATGCGCGATGATGCGCCGGTACCACGCAAGCCCCGACAAGAGATCGACGATCAGCTCGGGTTTCACGCCGGGATCGATCTCGCCGCGCTCGACGCCGCGCTGGATGATCGCGATTGCCGCAACCCGGCGCGTCATGATATAGGAGCGCACGATTCGCGCCAGCTCGGGGTTGTAGAGCGACTCAGCGACGAGTCCCGGGATGATCGGGCCGCCGGAGGTCATAATCGCTTTCGAATAGCGGCGGTAGAGGGCGTGCAAGTCGCTGCGGACCGAGCCCGTGTCGGGCAGAGGTGCGCTCTCACTGACCTGACCGAGCAAGTCGATCACGAGCGCGAGCTTGGTGGCCCAGCGTCGATAGATCGTCTGGCGGGCAACACCGGCACGTTCGGCGACCTTCTCGATCGTCAAGCCGGCGTAGCCGCCCTCGCCGAGCAAGAGGGCGGTCGCGTCGAGGATCGCTCGGTGCAACGGCTCGCTGCGTGGGCGCCCCGGCTTCCGCCGACGGACCTCCAACGGAGGGTTTTTTGCTTTTAGTTCCAATACACCAATGTAACGAAATTATGAGATCCGGCTGTGTCCGGCGCTGATCTCCCTTCCGCGAGGTCCAACCGTTGTCTTTCATCGTCGCCGTCGATATCGGCGGAACGTTTACCGATCTGGTCGCATTCGACAGCGCATCCAATCGCGTGCTGTACACGAAGAGCCCGACAACGTACGAGAACTTTGCCGACGGTATTCTCGACTGTTTCGCGAAGGTCCGGCTCTCACCCGGTGACGCGGCGCTCGTCAATCACGGCACGACGCTCGTGATCAATGCCATTGTCCAGCGTAACGGCGCGCGCACGGCCCTGGTCACGACGGCCGGCTTTCGCGATATCTTAGAGATCGCGCGCGGCAATCGTCCCGATCCGTTCGATCTGCATTACCGGCGTGACGAACCGTTGATTCCCCGCGAGCTGCGCTTCGAAGTGAACGAGCGGATGGACGCGCGCGGCAACGCGATTGTACCGCTCGACACCACCGCGCTGCGCGAGCTTGCCGGACGGCTGCGCGAGCTCGAGGTGGAATCGGTCGCGGTCTTCTTCCTTCATTCGTTTGCCAACCCGCAACACGAACTCGAGGCGGTCGCAGTGCTGCGCGGCGAGTTGCCGGGCGTGTTCGTCACGCACAGCACCGACCTGACGCGCGAATGGTACGAGTACGAGCGGACCTCGACCGTAGCCGCCAACGCGTACGTGGGTCCCAGCGTGAGCACCTACATTCGGCGGCTCGAAGACGATCTGCACCGGGACGGTTTCGGCGGCAGCCTCTACATGATGGGATCGAACGGCGGCGTGCTCTCGACCGATCGCACGTGCCGCCAACCGATCGCCTTGGTCGAGAGCGGCCCGGTCGGCGGCTGCATCGGAGCCGGCGCATACGCGAACGCGCTCCAGTACGGCAACGTCATCGCGTTCGACATGGGCGGGACGACCGCGAAGTGCGCGCTGGTCGAGGACGGCCGGTTTTCGGTCGACTCGGTCTACTATGCCGCCGGTTACAAGTACGGATTTCCGGTGAAGTCGCCGGTCGTCGACATCGTGGAAGTCGGCTCCGGCGGCGGATCGATCGCCTGGCTCGACGCGCAGCAACGCCTGCATGTGGGCCCGCAAAGCGCAGGCTCGACGCCGGGTCCGGTCTGTTATGGGCGCGGCGGCACGCAGCCAACCGTCACCGATGCAAACTTGCTGCTGGGGCGCATCAATGCGGACCACTTCCTAGGCGGCGAGCTGAAACTCGACGTAGCGAGCGCGCGCGAGGCCATCGAGCAGCGCATCGCGGGCCCGCTGGGATACGCCGATGGCGAGGGCGCAGTCCGGATCGCAGACGGGATCCTCTCAATCGCAACCGTCGTGATGGCGGGCGCATTGCGCCGCATCTCGGTCGAGCACGGGCGGGATCCGCGCGACTTCGTGCTGTTTGCCTACGGCGGCGGTGGACCGCTGCACGCCTCCGCGCTGGCGCACGAATTGTCGATTCCGACGATCGTGGTCCCACCGGAGCCGGGCACGTTTTCCGCCACCGGCATGCTGCTCGCCGACGCGCGGTTGGATGACGCGGTTACGTTCGCGCAGCCGCTCGAAGAAGCGACGCTCACGGACCTCGAAGCGCAGTTCGCAACGATGGAAACGGTCATGGCCGCGGCCCTCACCGCCGAGTTCGGCGCGAGCGAGCATCGCTTCGAGCGCTTTGCGGAGATGCGCTACCGCGGCCAGCGCCACAACATCAAAGTGCCGATCGCGCCGGGCGATGACGCCGCCTCGATTCGCGTCGCATTCGAGCGCGACTACCTACGCCGGTACGGCCATGCGGATGCGAACGCTCCGGCCGAATTTCAGGCCTTGCACGTTTCCGGCTTCGCCCGGCTCGACCGGCCGGAGATCGCCCGGTTGCCGCGCAGTGCTGCCGCGGGCGCCGCGCCCGGGACGCGTCCGGTGTACTTCGGGGACGCGGGGGGAATGCTCGAAACCGCCGTCTACGACCGGTACGCCCTCGCGCCCGGTACGAGCGGCGACGGCCCGGCACTGCTCGAAGAGTACGGCTCGACCACGCTCGTGTGGCCGGGCGACCGGTTCACTATCGGTGATTTACACGAGATCCGCATCGAGTGCGCGGTTGAAAGGAACGGATCATGATTGCGACCGCGGAGAGCCCCGCCACGCGCGCCACGGGAGAACGTCAGCGCGTGGATCCGGTCACCCTCGAAGTGATCCGGCACGGCATCATCTCGATTGCGGACCAAATCGACGCCAACATGACCCGCACCGCCTACAGCGCGTACATCTACGAGTACAAGGACTATGCCGTGGGCCTTAGCGGTCCCGACGGCGAGTTATTGGCCCAGTCGACCGGCGCCATGCCCGTGTTCGTCGCGGATTCGGTCGGTATGGCCGTGCGCGACGGTCTGGCGATTTACGGGAGGGACCGGCTGCGGCACGGCGATGTCGTGTTGTGCAACCACGCGGCGATCCAAGGCCAGCACCTCAACAACACGGTGATGTATACGCCGATCTTCGCCGGCCCCGCCCGCACGGAGCTCATCGGCTTCTTCGCGATCAACGCGCACTGGTTCGACATCGGCGGATCGGCTGTCGGCTCGCTCTCGATGAGATCGAAAGACATCTTCATGGAAGGGCTGCAGCTTCGTACCGTCAAGCTATGGTCGGGCGGCGAACCGGTCGAAGAGATGTACCGCATCATCGAGAACAACACGCGCTTCCCGCTGGAAGTGATGGGCGATCTCGGCGCGCAACTCGCGGGCTGCCTGTTGGGGCGCGATCAAACGGCGCGCGTGGCCGACAAATACGGCGTTTCGACGTATCTGAGCGCGGTGGCAACGATCCTCGACCAGACCGAAGCGGCGGCCCGCGAAAAGATCGCGCGCATCCCGGACGGCACCTATACGGCGGAGTCCTTTCTCGACGACGACGGTGTCGGCACGGACCCCGTCCCGATCGTCGTTCACGTCATCGTCGAGGGCGACGAACTGACGGTCGACTACACCGACATCGCGGACGAAGTGGTGGGAGCGATCAACTCCGGGCGCTACGGCGGCGGACGCACCGTCGCACGCGTCGCCTTCAAGTATCTCATCGCGACCGACGAACCGGCGAACGAAGGCATGTTCCGGCCGGTCAAGCTGATCTTGCCCGAGGGCAAGCTCGTAAGCGCCAAGGCGACCGCGCCGATGAGCAACTACTCGTTCCCGTTTCCGACGATCATCGACACGTTCATCAAAGCGCTGGAAAAGGCGCTACCGGACCGCGTGACCGGCGCGCATTTCGGATCGTTCTCGTCCTTGCGCTTCATCGGCAAGAACTCCGACGGTTCGCCGTTCCAATGCTACGACAGCGGGCACGGCGGCTGGGGGGCGTGCGCGACGCACGACGGCGCCGGCCCGTTCCGCACGATGGCTCACGGCGACACGCGAATCATTCCGGTCGAACTGCAGGAGTCGATGTATCCCTATCTCCTCGAGGAGTTCTCGCTGCGCGAAGATTCGGGCGGCGCGGGAACGTTTCGCGGTGGCATGGGTTACCGCAAGCGCTACCGCGTGCTCGCGCCGTGCACGCTCACCACGAACTACGAGCGCATCAAGTGCCCGCCGTGGGGCGTGCTGGGCGGCGGCACGGCCAAGCCCGGTCGCTGCATCGTCATTCGCGCCGACGGCACGGAAGAAGTCGCGTCGAAGACCGAGGGGCTGCCCGTCTATCCCGGTGACGTCGTCATCGCCGAAACGGGCGGTGGCGGAGGCTACGGCGCAGCCGCCGCGCGCGCGCTCGAAGCGATCCAACGGGACGTAACGCGCGGCTACGTGACGCCGGAAGCGGCTGCCCGCGATTACGGCGTGCGCGTTGCGCCGGACGGCGAGGTCACGCGCTAGCCGTCAGGCGCGCGGCTTGAAGATCATGTCGGCGGCGGGAAAGCTCGCGTCGATGAAGTGGACCTTCGCGCCGAAGTCGATGGTAGGCTGAATCTCTTCGGGAACGAGAGCCTCGGCATACACGGACCGCGTCATCTGCGCGAGCGTGGCGGGATCGACCTTGGCGTATTTCTCCAGGATCAGCGCGCTTTTTGCGTGGTTGGCGTTGCCCCAATCCGATGCTTCCCGGATCGCCGCCGCGAAACGCGCGACGAGATCCGGATGATCGGACGCCCACTGCCGGGTAGCGAAATACCCTGCCCCGAGGAACCGCTTGGCGATCGCTTCGTACGGGCGTCCCAGCAGCTGCGTGGTCGAGCGGATTTGGGTTGCGTACGGCTCGAGGGTGAACGCCGCATCGATGCGGCCGGCCTGCATCGCCGCCCCGAGCTCGATGTACGGAATCTCGGCCCACTTCAGCGTGCCGGGGTCACCGCCGTGGCTTTTGACCCAGGCTTCGGTCGCGAAATCGCCGAGGCTTTTGAGCTGCGCGGTACCGAGCGTTTTCCCTTGGAGGTCGAGCGCCGTCTTGATCGGCGATCCCTTCGGAACGACCAAATAGTTGCTCGGCCAACGGTCGTCGTTCACGGCTGCCGGCGCGACCATGACGATCGGAATGCCTTTGCGGAATGCCTGCTCGATCACGACGATGTTGTTGTAGGCAATGTCGATGGAGTTACCGACGACCGACGACACGGCGAGCTGGTTGTCGTTGGTTGTGAAAATCGAGACGTCCAAGCCGTGCTTGGTGAACAGGCCCAGGTCGTGCGCGTAAAAGAGTGCGCCCGACTGATCGACCGCGGTCGCAGCAGTGCGGACTTGCGGGAGCGACTGCGCGCCGAGCCGGCTCACGGCGCCGGCGACACCGAGAGCGGCCAGAGACGCGAGAGCAACACCACGCTTCATCTTCGACTCCATCGCCAGGTGATTACCCCGGCCTCGCAAATCAATTACAGTATTGTTCCGTATTTATACTGAGTCCTGGATACGGGGGAGCGGTTTCCATGATCGACACACCTAGCCACGACGATCCATGGTCGTATATTCAGGATTGGGACGTCGAGTATTTCGGCCCGGAGATTCGAGATGCGAAAGAACGGCGCCGCTGGGAGACTACGTTCGCGATTGCGGGCGGTCTGCCGTATATCTGGCAAGTGGTCGCGCGTCCGATCAGTCACGTTATCTACGGACTCCTGGAAGCCAAGGCGGGCGACCGCGTTCTGATCATCGGCGAGGCCGTCGGCCCGGCGAAGTGGGCGGACGACCTTCGGGCCATCGTCGGCGAGCAAGGCTCCGTCGACGTCGTCGAGATCATCCGCGACGGCCGGAATGCCGTCATGACCAAGGCGCGCGGGCGCAACGGCAAACTTGGCTGCTGGCAGTGGACCTATACGAACGACACACCAGCCGAAACGTACGACTGCATCGGCATCCTCCAGTCGACACAGCACTGCGACGACTGGCGGGAAACCGGCGCCGACCTTATCCGCGTGCTCAAACCGGGGCGCCGAATCGTTTTTGCTGAGGCCGTGCTGGGCGGCCAACTTTTCGTTCAGCGCATCAAGGCGGACGTGCACATGGCGCAGTGGTACGCGAAGATGTTTCCGAAGTCGCTCGATTTCAGCAGCGTTTCAAATTATTCGGGCGAAGAGCTGCTCGCGATGTGCGGTCCGATGCTCGTCGATCCGCAGTGCATGGAATGGCACGGCATCGAAATGTTTTGGGGGCGCAAAGCATCATGAATCGAGCGCGCGTTTTTCGGATCGGCGCTTGGGCCACAGCGACGGCGCTTCTCTTAGCTGGGAGCGCCGGTGCAGCCGACACCGCGGCGATCGACATTCCCGCCCTCTACCCCATGACGGGTCCGGCGGCGTTCATCGGGCAAGGCCAGACCAAGACGCTCGATATCATCGAGCGCATGGTCAACTCGCACGGTGGCATCCAAGGTCACCCAATCCATTTCAGCGTCCAAGACGACACCGGGAATCCGGCCACCGCAGTGCAGTTGGTGAACGGCGTCCTCGCCCGCAAGCCGGCCCTCTTTTTGGGCCCCGCGCTGACCGCCGAATGCGCCGCGGTGGTACCGCTGGTCAAAAGCGGGCCGGTGGATTATTGCATGTCGCCCGGGATTACGCCGCCGCCCGGTAGCTACGTGTATTCCGCCGGGATGGCGGGTCCGGATCTGATAAAACTCTACCTCCGCTACTTCCATCGCAAAGGCTGGAATCGGATCGCCCTCATCACTTCCACCGACGCCACCGGTCAACTGGTCGACCGCTCGTACGACGAGGCGTTGGCACTGCCCGAAAATGCAGGCGCGATGTCCGTCGATCGCGAGCATTTCAATGCGACCGACCTCAGCGTGGTCGGTCAGATGGCGAAGATCAAAGCCGCGAACCCGCAAGTCCTCATCGCGTGGACCGCGGGTGCCGGCTTCGGTACCCTGCTGCACGGCATCCAGGAAACCGGATTGGATTTGCCCGTCGGCGGCGGCGGCGCAAACATGACGTATTCCCAAATGGAACAGTTCAAGGACGTGCTGCCCAAAGCGCTCTTGTTTCCATCGGTAAGTTCGCTGACGGCCAGCGGGGCCAATCCCGGTCCGATTCGCGACGCGCAACTCGTGTACCGCAAGGCCTTCAAAGCCGCCGGCATCCGGCCCGACTTCCAAAACAACATCGCGTGGGACCCGGCGATGATCGTCGTCGACGCCTATCGAGCTGTTGGACCGCAAGCGACCGCCGAACAATTGCAGGCCCATATTCAGAACCTGCACAGTTGGGCGGGAATCAATGGCATCTACGACTTCCGTGACGGTCAGCAGCGCGGAATAACGCTCGGGGTCGGGGTCGTCGTGCGCTGGGATGCCGCGGTGAACGATTTCGTCGCCGTCAGCAAGTTAGGCGGCTATCCACTTTGATGATCGACCGTTCTTCTTTTCTTTCACTGACGCTCGGTGGACTCGCCGCGATTCTCGACGCGACGAGCGGATCCGCTCAAACGCCGGGAGCCGTTCGGCGCAAGATCGACATTCACCATCATATTGTTCCACCTCAATGGCTAGCGGCGTTTAGCGCACGCGGCCGCAGCAACGACGTACTTGGGAATTCGCCCCACGTAGCCCAATGGACGCCCACCGCGTCGCTCGAGCAGATGGACATCTTCGGTATCCAAACCGCATTCACGTCATTATCAACGCCGGGAATCTGGTGGGGCGACGTGGCCGCGGCTCGCGCGCTTGCTCGCGAGTGCAACGAGTACGCCGCCCGCAACGCGCTCGATCATCCGGGGCGGTTTGGGTTCTTTGCCGCCGTCCCGCTTCCCGACGTCGACGGCAGCCTAAGTGAAGCGACGTACGCGTTCGACACGCTCAAAGCCGACGGCGTTGGCCTCTTGACGAACTACGACGACAAATGGCTGGGCGATCCCGCATTCGGACCGTTTTTCGCCGAACTCAACCGGCGCAGCGCCGTCGTTTTCGTCCATCCGACCGTCGCGCCTTGCTGCGGCTCCGTCATCCCGGGCTTGAGCGCTGCCGCCGAGGAGTACTTGTTCGATACCACGCGGACGATGACGAGTTTGCTGATCAACGGCACGTTCACGCGTTTTCCGAACATTCGCTTCATCTTCGGGCAAGCCGGCGGCACGATGCCGGTGGTTGCCGAACGACTCGAACGAATACTAGAAGTGCGCCCGAACTATGCGACGGATTTTCCGCACGGCGCCCAATACGAGTTGGCTCGTCAGTTCTACGACGTCACCACGTCGACGAACGCTCCGACGCTCGCCGCGCTCCGGCAGTTCACGGCTCCGACGAACATGCTCTTGGGGACGGACTATCCGTACGTACCGATGAGTTACACCGATCCGCAACTTACGAATGCCAAACTGGATAAGACACTACTGGCCGGCATACAGGGAGACAATGCGCGCAAGCTGCTGGAGCGCGCGCGGAGAGAATAGATCGGCGCCGGGAGAATGGGGGAAGTTGTCGTACCGGGGACACAAACGTGCATGCCACGTTTCCACGCGGAAGGAATTACAGCATGATTCGGAAGTACGCCTTAGCCGTGTTCGCCGCACTCTTGGTGCTTCAAACGCAGGCCCGGAGTCAGTCACTGCCCACGGTACGCGTCGCGACGCTGCCGATCGACGTCGCCTCGCAAGCGCTCTACGCCAAAGACGAAGGGTTCTTCCAGGCAGCGGGGCTCAACGTCGAAATCACCCTGATGTCGAACGGCGGTGCGATTGCGGCCGGTGTCGCGGGCGGTTCGCTCGACCTAGGCGCATCGAACATCGTCAACCTGGCGGCTGGCTACGAAAACCACGTGCCCTACGTGCTCGTCGCTCCCGGCGGCGCGTATTCCGACACGCAGCCGACCTCCAAATTGGTCGTCTCCGCCGATTCACCGATCAAAACTGCCCGCGACATGGCCGGAAAGACGATTGCGGTCAACCTTCTCAATAGCATCGATAGTGTCGGCGTCCTGGCCTGGATCGACAAGAACGGCGGCGATAGTAAATCGGTGAAGCTGGTCGAGATGCCCTATCCGACGATCGGACCCGCAGTGGACAAGGGATCTGTCGACGTCGGCTCGATCGATGAGCCGTTCCTCGGCGATGCGATTTCCACCAATCACCTGCGCTCGGTGGGTCTGCCGCTCGACGCTGTGACGAAGAAGTTCGTCGAGGGCGCCTTCTTCTGCACGCGCGACTACGCGACGGCGCATCCCGACGTGATTCGCAAGTTCGCGGATGCGATGGCGAAGGCGGCCGACTGGGCGAATGCCCATCCCGATTTGAGCGCGAAGGTGCTCGAGAAGTATTCGGGCCGCCCGCTCGCGCCGGGCGCTGCGCGCACCTACTTTTTGCCACGCTTCACGCGCGCTCAGGCACAGCCCTTGCTCGACGTTGCTTACAAATACGGTGCGCTCAAGACGCCGGTGCAGCTGCAGGACATGTTTGCACCGGGCATTACGTTCGCGCAATGATGCGCTCGCGCCGACTCGGCGGGGCCGACCTGATCCAGATCATCGAGGCCCATGGGCCCACGCACGATGCCGATTGGATGATGCCGGGCATCTCGCATCCGGCACTGGCGGCGAACGAGTCCTGGCTCTGTCCCGACTACTACATGCCGATCACGAACCGGCTGGTCTTTACGTTCCAAATGTGGGTGCTGAAGGCCGGGGCGAACACGATCCTGATCGACACCGGCGTCGGGAACTGCAAGCACCGCCCGCAGCCGTGGCAGCACATGCTCAACACGCCGGCAATCGAGTGGCTCGAAGCGATTGGATTGCCGCCCGCATCGATCACCCACGTCGTGCACACGCACTTGCACGGCGATCACGTCGGGTGGAACACACGGCTGGTCGACGGGCGTTGGGAACCCACGTTTCCCAATGCGACATACCATCTGCCCGAGGTCGATTGGTGCGCCTGTAAGACGCGGTACGACGCCGGTGAGACCGACCTCTACGGAGGTTCGATCGGCGATAGCGTCATCCCGGTGGTCGAGGCCGGACTGGCAACGTTCGTGCGCGACGGCGACGAGATCGCCGACTGCTTGACCGTGCACGCGTCGCCCGGTCACACGCCGGGCCACGTCGTGCTGGCGCTGCGCGATGCGGGCGAAGAGTATCTGTTCACCGGCGACGTCCTGCACTCACCGATGCAGGTGCTCGATCCCGATCTCAACAGCCGCTGGTGCGAGGACCAGGCGGCGGCTCGGTCGAGCCGGCGTGCGGTCTTACATCACGCCGCCGCGCGCGGAGCGACGATCTTCCCCGCGCACGCGATGAGCCTCGACGGCTGGAGCGTGGCCGAACAGGACGGGTGCTACGGGTTACTGCTCTAAAAAAGAACATTTTGCCGCACTCTTGACGCGGCGTTGCAAAAGATGCTAACTATTCAGTACACTGAATAATACGGAGCTCGGTTCGTGAATATCCGCGATTACTGCCGGAATCCGGGATTTCTAATTCGTCGCTGCAATCAGATCTTGGCGGCGCTATTCGCCGAGCAGGCGCAGCCGTTCGGCGTCACGGTGCAGCAACTCGCCACCCTTCAGGCGGCGGGTGAGTTCCCGGGGCTCGATCAAGGGCGCATCGCCGAGACCATCGGCATCGACCGCTCGACGATCGGACCGATCGTCGGCCGCCTCGTCGAGCGCGGGCTGCTCACCGTCACCGCGCCGCCCGCGGACCGCCGCAGCAAGCTCCTCGCAGTCACCCCGGCCGGCGCGACGGTCGTGGACCAGATGCTCGTACGCCTGGCACCCGTGCGCACCCGCTTTCTCTCGCCGTTGACCGCCGTCGAGCAAGAGCAGTTCATCGAGATGCTCGAGCGGCTCACCGCGGCCCACAACTTCGTGAGCCGCGCTCCGCAGCGCTTCGCCTCGGACGCGGTGGCATAGACGGTGCTCGACCGGGGACGTCGCCTTCGGCGCGTCGGTTTGCTGGCCGTGATGGTCTGGCTGACCGGCATCCCGATGGCTTTCGTCTTGTACGGCGCCCTGCATCGGCGCGGCAGCGCGGGTACGGTCCTCACGTTCGATTACTTGCGCAAGGTGTTCCTCACGACGGCCTACCTGCACCCGTTCCTCAACACGGTGCTGCTGGCCGGATGCGTATGCATCCTCGCAACGGCGATCGGATTCGCACTTGCGCTAGCGACGGTCCGCTTCGGCGCCTATGGACGCCGCGTTTGGGAAATCGCGATCGTCGTGCCGATCTTCATGTCGCCGTTCATCGGCGCGCTGGGCTGGGTCGCGCTTGCGACGCCGCGCACCGGTTATCTCAACGCGCTGCTCGCCGCGATGCATCTGCCGCAACTCGACATCTTCACCTTCGGCGGTACGGTCGCGACGATGGCGCTCTACCTCACACCCTACAGCTATAGCCTCCTGCGCGACCCGTTAGCGAAGCTCAATCCGGAGTTGGAGGAAGCCGCCGACGTCCACGGCGCGTCGTGGCTCGTGCGCGCCCGGACCGTCACGATTCCGCTGCTCCAACCACCGCTGCTCTCGAGCGCGATCCTGATGTTCATCTTCGCCTCCGAGATGTTCTCGATCCCGGGCATTCTGATCGTCCCGAACGGGTACTCGGTGCTCTCGTACGCGATACTCAATCTCACCACGCAGTGGCCGCTCGACTATGCCGAAGCGGCCGCCGTCGGTCTGCTGCTGTTTCTTCTCACACTAGCCGGCATCGTGCTCTATCGGCGCGTCGTGCGCGTCCAGGAGCGGTTCATCACAGTCGGGCCGCGCGCTCCGCGCGTCACTCCCGCAGCGCTGTCGCGGGCCGCGCGGGGAGCGGCCACGCTCGTTTGCGGCGCCTACGTGTTGCTTGCGGTGATCGCGCCGACGGCGGGACTGGCGTTGCGCTCGACCGTCCGTTACTTCAACGGCGACTTCGCATCGATTCGGCCGTCGTTCGGCGGGTTCAGCATCCTGCTGGGCGATCCGCTCGTGATCGGCTCGGTGCAGCATAGCATCGTCATCACCGTGGTCAGCACCGTGCTGCTGCTGCTGATCTCGTTTGCGGTGGCGTCGGCGAAGGTCCGCGCTCGGGACAGGTTGTCCGCAGTGACCGAGTTCTTGGCGAGCACACCCATCGCGATCCCCGGCGTACTCTTCGGCGTGGGCTTGCTTTGGATGTACATCGGGTCGCCCGTATACGCGACGATCTGGATCATCGTGCTCGTGATGCTCGCGCGTTTTCCACCGTTGCTAGTGCGCATGTTCGAGACCGCCCTGTTGCAGATCGGCCGGGAGGTCGAGGAAGCCGCAATGGTCTTCGGTGCGACCGACATCACCACGGTACGCCTGGTGCGGGTGCCGCTGCTGGCGGGAACGATCCGCAGCGCCGTCGTGATCGCGTCCACCCAGGTCTTCAACGAACTGACCGCCAGCGCGCTGCTGTTCACCGGGACGAGCAGCGTGGTCCCGGTCGTGATCTACCAGTATGCCGTGGCGGGCGACTACTCGCGTGCGAGCGCACTGGCGCTGATTCAAATCGCGTTGCTCGCCGCCGGTCTCTCGTTCGTCGTCCTCTTGTGGGCACTCTGGAACGCGCGACGCCTCGCCGCACCCCGTTACGATGCACCGATCGTGCGACTGGAGGAACAACCGACGTGATCGCCTCCTACGCGAAGCTCACCGCTGCCGATGGCCATACCTTCGCGGCTTACGAATCGCGGCCCGAGCATCCGCCACGCGGCGGGTTGATCGTGATCCAAGAAGTCTTCGGCGTCAATCGGCATATCCGCGCGGTCGCCGATTCATACGCGGCGGCCGGCTATCACGTCATGGCGCCGGCGCTCTACGACCGCGTAGCGCGTGACGCGGCGTTCGAATACACCGATGAGGGACGCGACGCCGGCCGGCGGATCGTCGATCAGGTGTCATGGGAAGACGCCCTTCGCGACATCGACGCGACGCGCGCCGCACTTGCAGGTAGCGGCCGCGTCGGTCTCGTCGGCTACTGCTACGGCGGAATCGCCGGCTGGCGTGCCGCGACGCACCTCGACGGCCTGGCGGCGGTGTCGGCCTACTACGCGAGCCGGATCGGCGAATTCGCGCATGAAGTGCCGCGGGCACCGGTGCAGTTCCACTTTGCCGAACGCGACCACTCGGTGAGCGCCGCCGATATCGAGACGCTGCGGGACGCGCAAGCGGGACGCGAGGTCGCGATCTGGGTCTATCCGGCCGCGCACGGATTCAACTGCGACCTGCGCCCGGCGATCTACGACGCGGCCGCGTCCGCCCTTGCGCGCGAGCGGACGCTCGAACTCTTCCGCCGGTACGTCGGCTAGCGTGAGCAAGATCGTCGTCGACCGGGTCAGCCGGCGTTACGGAAACATCGATGCGGTTGCCGACGTGTCGCTCACGGTCGAACCGGGTGAGTTCGTCACGCTGCTCGGGCCGAGCGGCTCCGGCAAGACCACTACCCTTCGCATGATCGCGGGGCTCGATCAGCCGAGCGCCGGCACGATCTCGATCGACGGCAACGTCGTGAGCACACCGCAGCACTCGCTGCCCCCGTACCGTCGCGGCATCGGGATGGTGTTCCAAAGTTACGCGATCTGGCCGCATATGACGGTGTTCGACAATATCGCTTTTCCGCTGCGCCGCCGCGGCGTGCCGCCCGAAGAGCAGGCGGCCAACGTGGCGACGATCGTGGGCCAGGTCGGACTCGACGGCTACGAAGCGCGCTATCCTGCGCAACTATCGGGCGGCCAACAGCAGCGCGTGGCGCTCGCGCGCGCGTTGGTCGGCGAACCGCGCGTGGTGCTGTTCGACGAGCCGCTCTCCAACCTCGACGCCAAGTTGCGCGATTCGGTGCGCGACCTGCTGCGCTCGCTGCACCGCCGGCTGGGCCTGACGATCGTCTACGTCACGCACGATCAAGACGAGGCCATGCTGCTCTCCGACCGGATCTACGTGATGAACGGCGGCCGGATCGTGCAAAGCGGTTCGGCCCGCAGCCTCTACGATCGCCCGGAAAACATCTTCGTGGCCGACTTCATCGGCCGCACCAACATTATTCCGATCGAGACGCTCGACTTCGCTCGCAATCGCGCGACGATCGCCGGCAACATCGAGGTCTCGTTCGCCACGATGCCGTCGGCGATCGCGGCGGGCGATCAACGCCGGCTGTTGGTGCGCCCGCACTGCGTGCGCCTCTGGCGCGACCGCGCGCACTCCGGCCACCGGCCCAATCTCTTCGACGCGACCGTGCTCGACGTGGCTTTCTTAGGCGACCGCCAGCGCTTCACGCTCGAAGTGCGCCCCGACCTCACGCTAACGGCCGAGTCCGCAACCAGCGACGATCTGCCGGTGACGGGCCCCATCGTCGCGGAATTGCCGCCGGCCGCATGCGTGATCGTGTGACCTCACCCCACGCTCCCTCCGACGGAGATCCTATGCCAGACAAACCGCGTTATCGCGTCAACCGGGCCGAGCTGCCCGCTTTCGAACATCACCCCAAAACCGGCGGGACCCTCGTAGCGCAGGCGTGCCACGGTTCCCGCACGAGTTGGCTCTTCGCCGAACGCTCGCCGGGCTATTATTCCGAGCCGCACCATCACGACGCCGAACAGATCAATTACTTCGTCTCGGGCGAGATGTGGCTGTTCGTCGAGGATCACGGTTACCGGTGCAAGGCGGGCGACATCATGCGCATTCCGCCCAACAAGTGGCACTGGGCGAAAAACCGCGGCAGCGAAACGGCCGTCGTGATCGAAACGCACGCCGGTCCCGCCACCAACGAACAGATCGCCGCGAATACCGTCTCCCTGCTGGGTCCCGACGAAGATCCGGCCTCCGTACACCACATCTACAACCTTCACTCGGGCGGTTATCCGGGCGATCAAGCCGCCGTCGAAGCGCGCGCCTTCCGCGAGGAAGGCGAGGGCTGAAGCGATGCGCCGCGACGCTCCGATGCGGGCGGGCAACCGCTTTAAGCTCGCGCTGTTCTCCGCGAACTGCTCGGGCGGCCTCGCGCGCACCCTCGCGCCGGAACGGTGGGACGCGAGCTGGGAACACAACGTGGCCCTCGCACGCATGGCCGACGCCGCCGGCATCGACGCACTGATTCCGGTCGCTCGGTGGCGCGGCCTCGGCGGCGAGACCGGCCCCGCAGGTTATTCACACGAAAGCACAACCTGGGCCGCCGGTATGCTCGCGCTCACGCAACGGATCTGCGTTTTCACTACGATCCACGTCGCCCTAATCAGTCCGGTCTTCGCCGCCAAGCAGCTCGCGACTGCCGACGAGATCGGCAGCGGACGGCTCTGCGTGAACGTCGTGGCCGGCTACAACGAGAGCGAGTTTCAGATGTTCGGCGTCACGATGCTCGAGCACGACGAACGCTACGCGCTGGCCGAAGAGTGGCTCGAGATCGTGCGCCGCCTGTGGACCTCATCGACGCCGTTCGACTTCGATGGTCGCCATTTTCAATTGCGATCGGCGATCGGCGATCCAAAACCCTACGGCGGCATGCAGCCGTTGCTGATGAGTGCCGGCGCGTCCGGCACGGGTCAGGCCTTCGCGGCCCGCAACGCCGACCTGCTGTTCATGGTCGCCGTCGAGATCGACGGTCTCGCGCCGCGGCTCGCCGCGCTGCGTGCGAGCGTACCCGACCGCCGGATCGGCGTCTTCACCAGCGGCCACGTCGTCTGCCGTCCAACGCAGCGCGAGGCGGACGACTACTACCACTATATCGGCTCCGAGATGGCCGATCAGCGCGCCGTCGATCAGGTGCTGGTCAATCGCCAGAACCAGCAATCGATTCCACCTGCACAGCTCGCCCTGATGCGCAACCGCATCGCGGCCGGCAGCGGCACGTTTCCGGTCGTCGGTGATCCCGACCGCGTGGCGGAAACGTTCCGGAGGCTCAGCGACGCCGGCCTCGACGGCATGGCGATCGCGCTCACCAACTACCTCGACGAACTGCCCTACTTCTGCGAACACGTGCTGCCCCGCCTGGAGCGACTCGGGTTGCGCGCACCTTTTTCTCCCAACGAAGAGGAACACGATGAAACCCACACGCTCGCCGTATCACGTCCATAGCGCCGACGTTCCGGCCGTCGACATGGCGCCTCCCGACGGAAAACAGTCGGGCAAAGGCGGTGCGCTCACCGCGCAGATGGTATTCGGAACCGACACCAGCATCATGCTGGCCGAGCGCGAGACCGGCTATCATTCGAAGCCGCACTATCACGATGCGGAGCAGATGAACTACGTCGTCGACGGTTCGATCTGGTTCTTCATCGGCGATCAGGGCTTCCGCGCGGTGAAGGGCGACATCGTGCGCATTCCGCGCAACGCGGTGCACTGGGCGTGGGTGCGCGAACCCGGCAACTGCGTGCTCTTCGAATCCCACACGCCGCCGCTGATCGGCGACGAGAAGATGCGCAAGGGTGCCTTCTCCCTGCTCGCTCCCGACGAGGACCGCGCGGCGATTCCGGCGCGCGAGAATCTCTGGGCCGACGTCGCGGATATCGAGGCGATCGAGGCGCGCTGCATCGCGGGAGAGGCATCATGACGTCACTGCAGGACACCCGCGCGGCGGTCGCGGCAGCTCTGGCCATCGCGCTCACGTTGCTCGCACCGGTGGCCGGCCTCGCGGCGGGAGGCACAGAAACGGTCGGAATCACGCCGGCACTCATCGCTGCGGCGGAAAAAGACGGCGAGGTCGATCTTCAGTACAACTATCAGCTCGATCAGATGCAAACGATCATCGCCGCCTTCAACAAGGTCTATCCCGGCGTGAAGGTCGTCGCCGAGCGCCGCCCCGGAGCGCCGGGCGCGTTCGCTCTCGAACAGGAACTCGGATCGGGCATCAATCGTATCGACGTGTTCCAAGGGACCGACCTTGCAGCCAATCAGGACCTGGTCAAGAAGAACGCGTTCGCCGCACTGCGGCCGGCCGATATCAGCGACTTCCCCAAGCGTGCCCTGCCGATGGCGCCGTATCTGTACTATCCCGAAGAAGTCATCGCGGTCGTGGCCTACAACCCGCAATTCGTGACGCCGCCCGAAATCAAGATGTTGCACCAGTGGCGCGGCATCCTCGATCCGCGTTTCAAGAACCGCATCAGCCTCGTGACGCCGGCGCTCGGCGTGACTCAGGGAGTGCTGAACTACGTGATGAACACGCCCAGTTTGGGCACCGACTTCCTGACCCAACTGAAAGCACAGAACCCCAACATCTACCAGAACGCGGTGCCGGCGCGTGATGCCGCCGTGTCGGGCCAGAAGCCGATTATTTGGGGCGCGGTGTGGGACGCCTTGGCCATCCAGGACGTGGCATCGGGATCGCCGTTGCGCTTCGTGTTCACCGATCCGTCCGTGCTCATGATCGGCGCCGGTTGGGGGGTGCTCGCCAAGGCGCCACACCCAAACGCTGCGCGGCTGTTCTGGGCCTGGATCCTCAGCAAAGACGGCGCGCAAGCGATCGAGGGACCCGATTCCAACATGCACTCGATCCTCACCGGCGTGAAGGATCAGCGGCCCGCGCAGCAAGTCGTGCTGAAGACCGCGTGGTATGAAATGCCGAAGGTGCTGTGGTCGCCGGACGTGCAGAACTGGATCGACAACGGCCCCAAATTCCGCGCCGAATGGGAGAGCATCTTCCAAAAATGAGCGCGTACGGATTCCTCGAGCGGCCGACGGTGCGCGTCGAGATCGAACGTCCCGACGAAGCACTCGTCGCCCGCGCGCGCGCCTTCGGGAGCGCAACCCTGCACGAAGCGGCGGGGAAGATCGGGGCGCTTCCCGCGGCGATCAAGCCGGCCGTCGCCGGCTTCACCGTTTGCGGTCCGGCCGTCACCGTTCGCTCACCGGCGAGCGACAACGTATGGTTCCACCGCGCGATGGTCGTTGCGCAGCCGGGCGACGTTCTCGTCGTCACCGTCGGCGGCGTCTACGAACACGGCTATTGGGGTGAAATAATGTCCCACGCGGCCCGCGCGCGCAAGCTCGCCGGCTTGGTACTCGACGGTTGCGTTCGCGACGCCGCGACGCTCGCTTCCGTCGGTTTTCCGGTGTTCGCGCGCGGACTCGCCATCGAGGGAACGAACAAAGACTTCGCAGCCGAAGGCTGGATCAATCATCCGCTGCCGATCGGAAAGACAACGGTCGAAGCCGGCGATTTGATCGTCGGCGATGTCGACGGCGTGGTGGCGATTCCCCGCGCCGCGCTCGCCGCAACGCTCGATGCGGCCCGCGCGCGCGAAGAACGTGAGGTCGAGGTCATCCGCAAGCTCGAAGCCGGCGTTACGACGCTCGAACTCTACCAATGGACTGAATGAAAAACCATGCGCTCGCTGTCAAACGAAGGTAACGATCAGCAGCGTGCACTCGGTGCGCGCGACGAGCGCTTCACTTTGCCGTGCCGCACGGCACGTGTAGACATTCGATGCCTTCGATTGTCGTGAGCCGCGGCGAGCCTGATCTATGACGTCCGGTTTCTAACGGCTCTTAATGGAGTTCGGGGAGCACGATATCGCCGGCTGGGTAGGGCGCCTTTAGGGCGCCGTATTTCGCTGACGCGTTGATCAACGCTTGAAGGTCTGACGCCTTGAATGTTTCCGGATAGACGGCGTGGTTGGCGCCGGCGATGCTTGTCGCTTTCGAGTATTTCGCCATGATCGCGACCGCCTCGCTATGGTGATTGTTGGCCCATTGCCCGGCATCGAGTACGGCTTTGGCGAAGCGCCTTATCAGGTCTGCGTGCGCCTTCGCGTAATCCGGTGTGCAGAAGTAACCGCCCTCGATCACGAGCGGCGATATTTCAGCGCCCGTATAGGCGAGCAGACGGACATCCCCGGTTGCGATCGCCGCGCTTAGAAAGGTTTCCGTAATCGTGGCAGCGTCGACGCGTCCGGTCGCGACGGCTCCGCCTTCCTGCGCCGGCGGTGCCTCCACCCACTTCACGCTCTTCCAGTCGCCGCCGTTCTTGTCGATCCAAGCGTCAACCTGGACCTGCAAGATGTTCTCCAATGCCGAAGTCATGATCGTTTTGCCGTTGAGGTCCTTCGCGGTCTTTATCGGCGAATTTTTCGCGACGACGATCGCGTCGATCGGCCCCTTCACCGAATTTGCTCCGGACGGAGCGACGAGCACCAACGGAACCCCGCTCAAATGGGCGGCCGAGATCGCAACGGAGTTCGCCGATCCGATATCGGCCGCCCCGCCGGCAACAGCCGCAACCACCGGCGCACCGGCCGTCAACTGCGTGAGTTGAACGTCGATGCCGGCTTTGGCGAACAAGCCCAGATCCATGGCATAAAAGAGATTTCCGGTCACGTCGACGGGGGGCGCGGCAACGCGCACCGTTTCGAGCGTTTGCGCTCCGGCCGGAACGCCGATGAAAACCAGAGCGAGAGACGCAACGAAAGCACGAAGTAGCGTTGACATGAGAATCACCTCCGTGTAGCGGGTGAGTTGAGGAGCGCGTTGTCGGCGCCGAGCTTCGGCCCGATTCCCAGCGGATGGGGATGCACGCCGTCGAAGGAGAGCGGTATCCCGACGAGTTGCATCGCGCCGTTGCCGAGCGGTGGACTGAGCATTTCGCTCGCCGTGAATTGCTCGAGTGCGAGGGCCTCGGGCAGCGTGTTGACCGGTGCGCACGGGACGCCGGCCGCTCCGAGGTGCGCACACCAGTAGTCGCGCGATTGCGCTGCAACGGTCGCCGCAATCATCGGCACGAGGCGCTCGCGGTTCGTCAGGCGTGCGCGATTGGTCGCGAATGCCGGATCGGCGATCCATTCGGGGTGTCCGAGTGTCGAGCAAAATTTGCTGAAGAGCCGATCGTTCCCGACGCAAACGAAAACGTCGCCGTCGGATGCGCTGAACGATTGATACGGGACGAGACCGGAGTGTCCCGACATCGGCTCGCGCGGAAGTTCGACCCCTTCGTTCACCAGGGTATTGACGCGCTGCGAGAGCCAGCCGAGGGCCGTCGCGAACAACGAGGTTCGCACGACGCATCCGCGGCCCGTTGCCTCCCGCCGGCGTAGGGCGACCAGCAAGCCGATGACGGTCCACATGCCGGTGCCCATATCGACCGCGGATATCGGCAACCGGGACGGCGGCCCGGCAGGATCGCCGTTGATCGTGACCATGCCGCTCATGGCTTGGACGAGCGGTTCGAAGGCCGGATCGAGCCGCATCGGTCCATGCTGACCGAAGCCCGAGATCTCGCAATAGATCAAGCGCGGATGACGCTCGCAGAAATGTTCGGGATCGATGCCGAGCGTCTCGGGTACGTCGGGACGCAGGTTATGAATGAGCACGTCGGAGCGGTCGGCCAGTGCGTGCAGCGCGCGTAGCCCGTCGGCCGACTTCAAGTCGAGGGCGACGGAACGTTTACCGCGGTTGAATTCGTGAAACGTCAACGAGTCGTCATCCAGAAACGGCTTTCCCATGCGCCGTCCCTCGTCGCCGCCGTCCGGCTTTTCGATCTTTATGACGTTCGCGCCGAGATCCGCCAGAATCGCGCCCGCATACGGGCCGGCGAGCACCTGCCCGATTTCGATGACGTTGAGGTCCTCGAGCATCTTACGTTCCCTCGGGACGGTAGCGCGGCACGGCGACGCCGGCTTCGCGTTCGATCACCAAGCGCAGCGCTTGACCGATGCGCAGCATTTCCGGATCTTCGTTGCCGATGATGTTACTGATCAGTCGCGGACCCTCGGCCAACTCAACGACGGCGACGGTGTACGGCAGACGCTGCGCGAACGACGGATGGAACGCGGTGTGATACACGACCCAACTGATCAGCCGCGCATCTCCGCTCGCCGTCTCCCAGGTCCACGAATCGTGCAAACAGCGCGGGCATTCATGTCGCGGCGGTAACCAGGCGTTCGCGCATACGGAACAGCGCTGGAAAACGTGCCGTCCCTCGTTCAACGCATCCCAATAGGGAGCGTTGAGCGCATCGCGCTGCGGCAACGGCGTAGCGACGACCTCTTCAATCATTGCGGCTCGCCGAGGATGAGCGTCGAATGCGTGTGCATGATGCCGCCTTGATTGCTGACGATGCACGTTCGGGCCCCCGGCACTTGCGTTGCAGCCGTGCCGCGCATTTGGCGCACGCCTTCGATCACGAGTTGCATGCCGGGCATGCCGGTTTCCGCGATGAGCCCGCCGCTCGTGTTCATCGGCAGTTTTCCACCGGGGCCGATGCCTTCGCCGGTGACGAACGCGCCGCCGCGTCCGCGTTTGGCAAATCCGTAGTCTTCCAGCGTCACGATCGGGACGATGGTGAAGCAATCGTAGAATTGCGCCACGTCGATGTTCTTGGGCGCGAGCCCGGCCATATCGAACGCCGTGCGCGCGGATGCCGCCGCCATTGTCGACGTCAGCTCCGGGCGCTGCTCGACATTCCATGACGTTTGGCCCTGGCCGAAGCCGAGGATCGGTACCGGCGCGGGAACCCCCAAGCGCTTTGCCCGGGCGGCGCTCATGACGACGACCGCCGCGCCGCCGTCGGAAACCAAGCAGCAGTCGTCGCGCCGCAGCGGTGCGACGATCGGTCGTGACGCGCGGTACGCTTCGAGCGTCAACGGCTTTCGAAGCTGGGCGCGAGGATTCGCGAGCGCGTTCGTTCGCGCGTTGATGGCGACGGCACCGAGCTGATCCAGCGTCGTGCCCCATTCCGCCATATGACGACGCGCGATCATCGCATAGCCGCCGACGGCGCCGAACCACCCGAACACTTCGTCGGGCCCCATCGCCTTCGCGATCGCACCGCGCGAACCGGTCTTCGGATTGTCGGCAAAGGCCACGACCGCCACTTCGCACTGACCGGCTTCGATCGCCAGCGCGGCGAACGAGATCATGCCGATATTTGCCGCGCCGGCTTGATCCCACACGCCGCCTATGCGCGGTTGCAGCCCGAGCGCTTCGGCAACCTTTTGGCCGTACGTGGACTCGAACTGCGAGGTCGGATACTTCACGAAAATCGCGTCGACGGTATCTTTCTCTATGCCCGCATCGGCCAACGCCTCGCGAATCGCCTCGACGTTGAGCGAAACCGTGCCGCGCCCCGCATGAGCACCATAGGTGGTGTGTCCGATCCCGGCAATGACGGCGGCGCCGCGCTGCATCAGCGGCCCCCGAAGCGCGGCGCGCGCTTTTCAGAGAAGGCCCGCGTACCTTCTTGCACGTCCTCGCTTGCGTTCAAGAGGCGCGCCACGAGTTGTTCCATGCGCAGGCCGGTCGCGAGATCGAGATCTTGGCCGCGTACGGCGAGTTCCTTCGCTGCGCGCACCGCCAGCGGGCCGTTTGCCGCAATGCGGCGCGCGTAGTCCCGTGCGGTCGCCATCAGTTCGGCGGCTGGGACAACTTTGTTGACGAGCCCCCAGCGGGCGGCCGTTTCGGCATCGAACGTGTCCCCGACCAGCAACATCTCCATGCCGATGGCATAGGGAACTTGCGCGAGGATGCGCTGCGTACCGCCGTTCGCCGCGATGATGCCGCGCTTGACTTCGGACAGCCCGAATGTCGCGTTCGCGGCCGCGATTCGGATGTCGGTCGCCAACATCAACGTCATCCCGCCGCCCAAGCAAAAGCCGTTGATCGCGGCGATCACCGGCTTCCAAACCTCCAGTCCGCGGTTGAGGAGCGCGTCCTTTTGGGTGAGCCACAGGTCGGCTAATTCGGCCGGTTTTCCGATCACGCTCTTGAGGTCGGCGCCGGTCGTGAACGACCGCTCACCGGCACCGGTGACGATCGCGACGTGGATCTCGTCGTCGTCGCGCACGCGCATCCAAGCCCTGGACAGATCGCGGTAATGATCCGGATCCATCGCATTCAAGCGGTCCGGTCGGTTGATCGTGATGACGGCGATGCCATCGGTGACTTCAAGGTCGATCGACACGCCTGCATGCTACAATGGTCCTACCATTTGAGTCAATGGTAGGACCGTTATCTGATGCCGCGAACTTCAGCTGGGATGAAGAGCAGCCCGTCACCTCGCCGGCTCAACGTCGGCCCGGTCAAGGCGACGAAAACCTCCGATGCCCTCGCCGACGCCTTACGGGAGCGTATCCTGACCGGCGATTTCACCGAGGGTACCGCCTTACCGTCGGAGCGCGACATCGTCGGGGAAACCGGACTCGGCCGCGGCTCCGTCCGCGAAGCGCTCCGCGTCCTCGAAGTCGAGGGGCTCATCCGCACCAAAAGTGGCCGGTACGGCGGCGCCTTCGCGGCGCGCCCGGACGAAAGCGGCTTGACCCGGTTCGTTTCGCTCTTCGTCCGCGGGCGCCGCGTTCCGATTCGTGCGCTGCTCGAGGCGCGCACCACGATCGAACCGAGTCTGGCCTTTTTCGCGGCCCAAAACCGCACGCCTGACGACGCCCGGGCGCTCGAGGAGGCTTGCGCAGCGTTGGAGGCCGCCTTCGATGGAGCGGCCTTCGGCCGGCTGAACCTCGCCTGGCATTATTGCGTCGCCAACGCTAGCCACAACGAGCTCTTGGTCGCGTTTCTGACCTCGATCGCGAGCGCGATTGCTCGCGAAAGCAATGCGCACGCGAAGGTCTTCGAAGGCGCGGTCTTTCCTGAAGTCCGCACCGCCGTCATCCGTGCGCACCGCGCCGTAACCGACGCCGTCGTTCGCGGCGACGCCGACGCGGCGAAACGGCGCATGGAACGGCATCTCCATGCATATGCCGCGACGGTGGCCGAACCGGAATCCGGGGACGTCGACGTCGAGTAGTCGAGCAGTTGTAACACGCGTGACAGATTCCGCGTGTGGCTCGTGGTACGTTCGTTCGGATGACGTATGATAGACCCGCGGTGGTTGGCGGATTCGCCCATCTTTGCCCCGGGTTACGAGACGATTTGGGAGCGTTACGCGGCGCTCGCGTCGCGCGAAACCTATCGCAAGAACACCGTCGTATTCGAAGCGGGCGAACCCGCCGACCGCTTCTTCTACCTCATTTCCGGGCGCGTCAAGGTGTACGTCGCGCGTCCCGATGGGCAAGAGCGTATCCTCTCGATCAGCGAGTGGGGCAATACGGTTGGGACATCATCGTGCTTCGACGCATCGCTGCGCTACGTTTCGTGTGCGACGCTTGCCGAGACGACCGTGCTGGCGTTCAAACGCGACGCGGTCATCGCTGCGATGGCGACCGATTCGGAACTGACCGCAGTGGTGCTTTCGTCACTCGCGCGCAAGCAGCGCGGGTTGACGTTGCAAGCGCACGCGGCGGCGCTGCGCTCGACTGCGTCGCGCGTCGCGCTGCTGCTCTGCCATCTCGCCGCCGCATATGGGACGGCGAACGAACCGAACGGCGAAACGCAACTCAAGATTCGCATGTCAACCGAAAGCCTGGCGTCGGTCCTGGGCGTCGCGCGCGCGACGCTGAGCCGCGAACTCAGCCGGCTCGTGCGCGACGGCATCATTCGCAAAAACAAATGGGAGCTCGTCGTCCTCGACTATGACGAGCTCCGTCGCCGGGCCGATGCCGACTCCCCTGCCGCTCGCGGGGATTCGCGTCGTTGAGTTTTCCCACACCGTCATGGGGCCGTCGTGCGGGGTGATTCTCGCCGACCTCGGCGCCGAGGTCATCAAGGTCGAACCACCCGAGGGCGAACCGACGCGGCGCTCGGCCGGCTTCGCGTCGGGATTCTTCCCGTACTTCAATCGCAACAAGCGCAGCCTTAACGCCGACGTGAAGTCGGAGGCGGGCCGCGCGCTCGTCCTCGAGCTGCTCGCCGGCGCCGACGTGCTGATCGAGAACTACGCGCCCGGCACGATGGACCGGCTCGGGCTCGGATACGACGCGCTCGCCGCGGACAATCCACGTCTGATCTATTGCGCGCTCAAAGGCTTCCTCACCGGCCCCTACGAGCAGCGCCCCGCACTCGATGAGATCGTGCAGTACATGACGGGCCTCGCCTACATGACCGGCCCCCCGGGCCGTCCGCTGCGGGCGGGCGCGTCGGTCGTGGACATTCTCGGCGGCGCATTCGGCGTCATCGCGATCCTCGCGGCGATTCACGAACGCGAGCGCACCGGACGCGGTCAATTCGTGAAGAGCGCGCTCTTCGAGAGTTCGGCCTTTCTCGTCGGACAGCACATGGCCGGCGAAGCCGTCGTCGGCGAACCGGCCGCACCGATGCCGGCGCGCGGCGCGGCCTGGGGAATCTATGAAACGTATCCGACCGCGGCCGGCGGTGACGTGTTCATCGGGGTAACGAGCGATAAGCATTGGCAGCGCTTTTGCCAGGCCTTCGGGCTCGGCGATCTGGCCGGCGATCCCGCGCTGCGCGACAATGCCGGCCGCGTCGCGGCCAAGGCGCGCTTGAAGGAGCGCGTCGCGGCCGCCGTAGCTCCGCTGACGGCGCACGAGGTGTGCGCGCGGTGCGAACGCGCCGATATTCCGTTCTCGCCGGTCGCAACGCCGAGCGATCTCTTCGAGGATCCTCAGCTCAACGCCGGGATCGGCATGATGGACACCGCGCTCAGCGACGGACGCCGCGCCAAACTTCCGCGTTTGCCGATCGAGATGGGATCGCACCGGCTGGGGCTGCGCCGCCAGCCGCCGGTGCTCGGCGAACACAACCTCGAAATTCTCGCCGAACTGCAGGGTGCGCGTGCCGCCACAGACGCTCGTCGATAAGATCTGGGCGCGGCACGCCGTCACAGTGCTCGACGGCAATGAAACGCTGCTCTACGTCGATCGCTGCCTGCTTCACGAGGGCTTCTGGTGGAACATCGTCGACGCGCTGAAGAGCCGGAACCTCGCGATTCATCGGCCGAGCAACGTCATCGCGTGCTCGGATCATTTCGTGCCGACCACCGACCGCTCGGGCGGGTTCGGCGCGATCGCCGACGCGCGCCGGCGCGACCTGATCCTCCGGCTCGAGACCGAGGGCGCCCAACTCGGCGTCA